>Ga0102963_1000083_pt1 | contig 36744 bp, 30 predicted proteins | sample SalPon2_C_H2O_MG_2_FD_84522 | JGI IMG/M metagenome (GOLD analysis project Ga0102963, IMG submission 84522) | Salt pond water microbial communities from South San Francisco under conditions of wetland restoration - Salt Pond MetaG SF2_C_H2O_MG | ecosystem: Environmental > Aquatic > Non-marine... | reverse complement strand
CTCTTGGTGAGCGTGTTCTTGATTGTGTTGATGCGTTCATCAATGGTTACGGTGATCGCAAAGTTGAAGATCTCGTTGTTAACGATCTTTACAAGTTGGGTCTGTCTGCTGATGAGATCTACGACCTGTTCGACAACGAAGGTTACTCTGTTCGAGTTTAAGGAGATATATTATGAATTATGCAGAATTATGGATTGACGGTATCACACGACTGGGTCGTGCGGAGTACCACATCAAAGCGTTGATTGAGTCTTTAGAGAAATCCAATCTCGACACAAACTGGGATCGCATGAACGCAGAAATTGCGATCGACCATGCGAAACGTTTTCTCGATGAGATTCGCACCGAAGATGCGGCACGAACTGCCGATGCCATCGAAAACTTATTGATAACCGAAGAAATCGTTTAGGAGGCTTGAGCGGCACGTGTTTGCGAAAACTGCTACGAATTGCTATGTGACAGTGCCGCTGTTTTTTACTATGATACATATTATTCTTACAACACTTTCGTTAATATCAATAGGTACAGGTCTGTACGAAAGAAACGAATATGGTGCAGCTAGTGGTATGGTACTAGCGTGTTCAGTTATCGCAATGTTTTATCTCGCAGTTAGATATTTACCGAGGAAAAAATAATGTCAGATGTAAAATTAGTTGCGTTGTCTTCCCCGAGCGCGATGACGGGTTGTCACACGGCCGAGGAATTTATCGCATATGCAGCACGGGTTAGTAATCCGACCAACCAGAACAACACAGAAACCGCACAGAGACTAATTAAGTATCTCATAAGGGAGAAACATTGGTCACCCTTTGAAATGGTCTCTGTGACCCTTGAGATCACCACAACACGTGATATCTCTCGACAGATACTACGACATCGTTCGTTCTCGTTTCAGGAGTTCAGTCAACGATATGCCGTGTCCGAGAACTTTGTGAATCGTGAAGCAAGACTGCAAGACACCAAGAACCGTCAGAACTCGATTGAGATCATGGACGAAGACTATGGTAAAGGCGGTGAAGGTTCCGACTTCAACAAGTACGATGGTCTGATCGAACAGTGGAATATGAAACAACGCCAAGTAATCAAGGCAAGCAAAGATGCATATCAATGGGCACTTGATAACGGTATTGCAAAAGAACAGGCACGTGCAGTTCTTCCTGAAGGCAACACCGAAACAACGTTGTATATGGCAGGAACTCTGCGTTCGTGGGTTCATTACTGTGATTTGAGAATGGGTAATGGTACACAGAAAGAACACATGGTGGTTGCCCAGAAGTGTTGGGATGTGTTACAATGTCACTTTCCAAACGTATGTAATGTAGTGGAAGAATTAAACTCATAGGAGAATATTATGGCTAACCATGTTAACTCGTATCTTCGTTTTCACGAAGTAAACGAGTCGGGACTTGAGGTACTGAAGAAACTGTTCGAACGATTCGAGAAACACAGAAAAGATTATGAATGTCATTTGGGATTTGCATTCGTAGATAATCAAGACGATATAGACTCGACACTCATGAACGAAAAAGTCGGTGCAAAGTGGGCATATGTGCAAGACTGGGATGAACACGGAATGTCTATGTATTCTGCGTGGCGACAACCCGAAGAATTTGCACAATACGTAGTTGAGTCTGTTGCAGAAGCTGATCCTGATTCAATCGCAGTTCTCACATATGAAGATGAAATGCCCAACTTCATTGGTGTCAATGTCTATGTTGGTGGTGACATGTACGATGCGGACGAAATCGACGATGAACACATTCGAGATAACCTACTTCGAAGATACGAAGAACTGAACGAACAGTGGGATGATGTCGAAGAAGAATGGCATGACGATGGTGACTTGTATTTCGAATATCTGTACGAATACATTGACCAATGGCAAAACGAAATTGTCGATGATACATTACAACAAATAAAGGACGAAGAGAATGATAGTTAAAAATGATGTGGTGTCTGTGGTGACACTGACAGGTGAGTTTGTCGGTAAATACATAGACCAGACACCTGACCAGTACACAATTGGTGATCCACGTTTGTTGACTCAAACTCAAGACGGAGTTGGTTTTTTACCAGTCGTGTGTATGACAGGAAAACCAGAACCGAGTGAAATATCATTCAACAAATCAACTACGGTTTTTATAACCGAAACAGCAGATGAGGTTTCCAAAGAATATCGCAAGGCAACAAGTGGAATCATACTATGAACGGAAAGAAAGCAAAGATGATGCGTCGAGTCGGTAAGGTTGACAAACGCACCAAGAAATTGTATAATCAACTCTCACATCCCGAAAAGGGTTTGTTGACAGATGTCTATCAATTTATGGAAGAGAAACAAAAAGCGAACGCAAAATGAATATTTTTTATCTGCATGATGATCCTGTTATTTGCGCAAAACAACATTGTGACAAACATGTTGTAAAAATGTGTATCGAGTATGCCCAGTTATTATCAACTGCACATCGTGTACTCGATGGCAGTAAACATTATGCACTGTCACTGAATGGTCGTAGGATTGTACGATACTTTCATATGGACGCAGTGATGAATAAAAATCTTTATAAAGCGGCTCATGTAAATCATCCTTCTTCAATATGGGTGCGTCAGTCAGATCAAAACTACGACTGGTTGTACAGACTTTGGGTTGCGTTGTGTGACGAGTATACATACAGATATGGAAAGGTGCACGAGTCATTTCGTAAACTGAATCCGTACCTGTTGATGCCTCCGATGTTCATTGAAAACGGAGACTTCACAGAACCAACGCCAGCAATGAAGGCATACCAGCATTGCATTGTTGAAGGTGATTCGATGTCCTCTTATCGTAACTTCTACTGGGAAGACAAGAGGGAATTCGCAAAGTGGACCAAACGAGACAAACCTCGTTGGTGGATTGAAAAAGAAACAGGTGTTCCACCTCGTAAATTATTTTGGGAAGAAAATGAGCGGCAAGGGAAGTAAACCAAGACCTTTTGATGTTGATCGAAAAACATTCGAATCGAACTGGGACAAAATATTTAAAAACAAATCTAACATGTGGGAACACGATTGCAAAGTCAGTGGTAAACTTTCAATCGAAAAAGGTGAGGAGTGTTCTTGGTGTGGCGCAAAAGAAAGTTAAGGTAACAAAAAAGAAAAAGAAGACACTGATACCCGAACCCAACTGGGATAAATTGTGTCGATCTAAATCTGAAGATCAGATGATAAGTGCCTGGCACGAATGCGAGGCATTTGTTCATGGTGAGATACCAGAACGTGATCAGATTCATTCCATGAAAAAATGGGTACGTCTCAACTGGGATCTGGGAGAAAAGGTTAATCAACTTCCGGACGTGTTCTTATTGTGTTTCGCAAAGAACGGTTGGAAAGCCATTCGATTGGGTTTCATGCCTGCGTCTGTTCGTGAAAATTTAGAAAAAAATCTTCTACCGTTGTACCGCAAGGCAGACGATCTACGTGAGAAGATGTTCTACGAACCCACAATACATCCATCAATGGACACGGTTGACGAAGACAATCCGTTTCACCCAGATAAGGTAAAAAAATGGTTGGTGGAATGGAAACGATGGTTATCCAGTAACTCCAAACTCGAAGAGTCGAACGATTCCCAAGATCGACTTTCATACCAGACTGCAAAGACGTATGTTTCGAACATGAATATGTATCTTAAGTCAGGTGTGTGGCTAGATAATCGTTACGGCGAGAATCGTGAATTCAAGAATATTCCGATATGCACTTCACTCGCATATGATAAAAACGGAATTGTCAAAAGAAACAAAGGGACGTTTTATCCCGATTTAGGTATTGTATGGATGGAATAACAGAATCAATGATGACCAAGAACCGATTCACTCGGATGGTCGAAGACACAGTCAAACAATTTAAATTGTCTTATATGGACGCAATTATCTACACGTGCGAGAAACACAACCTTGAAATAGAGGATTCGAAAAAGTATATTTCACCTGTCATCAAGGACAAGGTCGAAGCGGAAGCAATGCGTCTGAACTTCTTACCCCGTGGAAACGAACTGCCTTTCGAATGAAAAAGAATGAACAGGCATTATTGCCTTATGGTCTGAACTCTAATGTACCTGCGATTACATTACCAGACACAGACCTGTTCAAGAGTGAACGTGGTAGTCTTGCAAGAAATTATTTTGAAAACAGATTGGAACTACTCAATCGTGAATACCAAGAACTGGTAAATCTTGCCATGGAAAATGAACAGATTTACAATGCAGAATATAATTTTGTACCTAGAGTCGGAGTGGTATATCACCTCTACGAAATCGAAGGCAAAATTCTATTGAGTCTCATTGGACCACATGAATGGGACAAAAAGTATCTGGGATCTTATGAATATACCGCTGATTCTGTTTGGCAAAGGGTTGACATTGAGGAGGAAGTTTGATACTATATACTTGTACATTATGAATAAAGTGGATAATCTGAAATACAAAGCATACGAAACTATACGAGGAAATACATATGTCTTTTGCAAATCTAAAACGAAACCGTAACAACATCTCTGATCTGGTCGCTGCAGCAACCGCAGGCGATGCCCCTAAAGAATCCAAATCATACGTAGACGAACGTCAATGGAAACCGACTGTCGATAAGGCAGGTAATGGTTATGCAGTGATTCGTTTCTTGCCTGCACCCGAAGGTAATGAACTACCTTGGGTACGATACTGGGATCACGGTTTCAAAGGCCCAACTGGTCAGTGGTACATTGAGAAATCATTAACCTCATTGGGACAACAAGATCCTGTATCAGAATACAACTCTGTATTGTGGAACAGTGGTCGTGATGAAGATAAGGAAACGGCACGTAAACAGAAACGTCGACTCCACTATGTGTCGAACATTCTTGTCGAGTCAGATCCTGCCAATCCGCAGAACGAAGGTAAGGTCTTCCTGTTCACTTACGGTAAAAAGATCCATGACAAGATCATGGATGTAATGCAACCCCAGTTCGCAGATGAAGAACCAGTGAATCCTTTCGACTTCTGGGAAGGTGCGTCTTTCAAACTGAAGATTCGAAATGTGGAAGGATATCGTAATTACGACAAATCAGAGTTTGCATCACCTGCACCTTTGATGAGTGGTGATGACGATGAACTCGAACAGACATACGAAGGTTTGTATGATCTGAATGAGTTTACTGATCCCGCAAACTACAAGACTTACGACGAGTTGAAAGCACGTTTGAGTCTGGTTCTGGGTGAAGCTGCCCCACAAACTACTCGTCAACAGGTTGTGATGGAAAAGGTCGAAGAACCTGCACCAATTAAATCTAAACCTGCCATTGAACCAATGAGTGTTTCGGCCGCTGAAGACGAAGATGACACCATGTCTTACTTTGCTAAATTGGCAGCAGAAGATTGATCGGTTTATCTGTTCCCTAGATACCGTGCAGGTGGAAAAACAGAAGGGGGGTGAGAGTCCCCCCATTTTATCCCCAAATTAATTTCCCGCCCTGATGTAGATAATTTTTTTCCCGAGTGTATTCGATATCTTTCTCAAAGTACGGATACATGAATTGGTTCGGAATCAAAGGTCGAATCACATTCTTATCTTTAATTTTCCATTTACTCCACGTTGTGGGTGTCACATCATCACCCCACTTTAAACGCCAAAACGGTAAATGGATTGTACTATTAAAATCAATCACTCTTGATCTCTGGTCACCATTTATTCTGTGTCTCTGTACAATAATATCCGTTGGGTTTAAAACTCTGCGATGACGATAGTCATTGATACTGGATTTTTCTTCGTTGTACAACCATGCACGAATAAAGTAGTCACCTTCGTGATGACCAATTGCACAAAAACGTTCGTCAAACAATCCTATCTTTTTGACTGCGTCTGGTAATAAACTGATCAGACAGTCACCATCGTCTGCTGCATATAACGTGTAGTCTTCGTGTATCTTGTCTAGGCGTTGTCTCCAATCCTTGTCCCATAACAAATCATCTTGCGCAAGGATTAGTTGTTCGCACCAAGGATTGTTAAGATCCGCAAACCCGTTGACTATTGCTTGGTTCCAGTCACGTGACAAATGACCACAACTCCAGTCGGGTCTTAAGGTTTGGTGATGTACTTTAACTCGGTCAACGAATCTATCATCTAGTTTAAAATTGACCGAGTAATTGTTGATTATTTCAATTTTTATATCACTGAAATCCGCATAACTATCAAATAAACTTTTTAAGTTTTGGTTGAGTAACTTTGGGTTATTGTAGGTTACAATAAAAATCTTTATCATACATTACATAGCCCATGCATCGTTTCTTGTTCCGTTGTTTGCGACAGGACTAGAAACTGGTGGTGATGAAACAGACGAGTTATTGGTAATAGACGGTGCGTTGGTAGTGTTGTTCTGAACTATTACCGTAGGTGAAGATCCACCAACGGTTTCCATCGTGCTTCTTTCCATCGCTTCAGTCAAGGAATCACGGGCACTTCGAACCATTGGATCGAACACGTCTTTCTGCACACTCACGTCTTGTACTCTCTGTAAGTATCCATCGGCAGATATGACACCCATTTTTTGTCCTGCCTCGATTGCGGCATCGACCGTTATGAGTTTCACGAAGTCAGCAAATCCACCGAAGAAAGCGGATGCTGCACCACCCGCACCCACTGCAACCTTTCCGGTGGTCGACATCTCGGGTGTTTCCTGTGCCATCTTATAACCCGCAACACCCGAGGTTACCGCTGCAATCGGAGCGAGTGCACGATTCGCAACGGAAGCAGTTGCTCCCGCAAACTTTGCGGTTCCTGATGCCGCTGCTTTAACTGCTTTACCTACTTTGGTCTGTCCTGCACGTTCAACAAGTTGTCCACCCTTTTCTACAAGTTGAGTTGCTTTGCCTTTGACACTCTCTGCAATGTTTGATGCACGATCAGAAACTGCGCTACCAAACTCTCTCGCTCGAGAAACAATGGACGCACCCGCAGACTTTGCACTTTCTATCAGTTGACCTGTCTTCTCTGCAACTTTACCTGCCTTGTCGGATATGAATGACTTTGCCCTTCCTGCAAGATCTTTCACCGTCTCTGCAACAGTCGCACCGAATGCTTGCATACTCTTTTTGAATTCATCCAGTTTCTCTACAATCTTCCCATTGATGTTCGAAAAACGTGCCGAGATTCTTTCACCCAATCCCTTGGTGAACTCCGAAACCTTCGAACCCAGTGAACTCAATGCGCCGGGGATTTTGTTCAGAAACACCGCACCCAGTTGATTCAAGAATGTCGCTGCGACCATTCCTGCAAGACTGGAAGCCGCCAAAAGAAACTTACCTAAACCACCACTATCACTCTCATTTTCTCGACCACCTTCACCTGACGCGCCTTCGCCACCACCACCACCACCACGTTGTTCACGAAGTAGTTCCAACATGTCCAAACGGTCACGTTCCATTTTACGAAAGAACTCGATAAAACGATCATCCAGTTCATCGAGTCTCATATTTGTTTCTTCTTGTGCATCAAGAAGTAGTGCTAGATCCGCCATTTTGTTTTTCTCTTTCTTTTTTTTCTTCTTCTAACGCCTGCACGAGTAGAATTAGATGGACTTCCCTCTCCCAAGGTATCATCATATCTAACTCCGTTAAAGTATATTTATGGTGACGATTCAATAAAAAGTTAGTTCTATAATGATTTTCTAATGTTTCATGGGAGAGGCATACTAAAAAAAACTCTGCATACCCTTTAGTTCTACGTGATTCTTATGACCACAATTTTTACACACATAATCAACATCGTGTTTCATTTGTGGCAAATCCTCGACGTAACTTCCAATTCTCTCGAACTGATCTTTGGTCATTGATTCCAAAAATGCACGAACCGATTCTTTTGGTTCGTCATCCGTTTCAATACGTTCGTCTTCGGTGATTACTGCCTTGATACTGTTCGCAATGATTTCAAAACCCAATTCATTCTCGTCGTCAGTATACTCAATGGAAGAATAACTTGGATATCTCATCTCGACCGTAATCGAATCGGTCAGTTGAATGATGTTATTTTTCTTTTGTATTTTACACTGGATCTCTTCGAGGTTCACATCGACACGATTGGTCTCTTCACAAGCGTCACATTTCAAACCCAAATCAACAATCTCACCAACTGATTTGGATCGAATCTTGATGAACATATACTCTATGTCAAACGTTGTGAGTTCACGTTTGTTGAGTGGTTCGTCTACACATGAACAAATCGTATTGATGATCGTATCCATTGTAGTTGAGATATCATTCTCTTGGGCGGTCATCAACAAGACTTTTTCTTCTTTGATCAAGTAGGGTCTGAACTTTACCTTTTTTCCAGAAGATGGTATAACCAAACTGTATTTGGGACTGTCATTCAACTTCGGTAATGCCATAATTTAATTCTCCATTATTTTAAAAACTTATATATTTTATTTCCTATCTTCGATCCAATATCGGTTTTAACCTGCGCAGAACCCGTGACATGAAAATTAGTGTTACCCGAAACTTTTTGTCCTCTCCATCTTCGGTATGCAAACTCAACGGTTATTTCGGATATTGCATCCGCTCCGTCTGCCAACGTTTCACTCTGGAAAGTTACTGGGTACGCATCTTCGAGGATCCAATTGTAATTTGACTTTCCACGTATTCCAGCGTCAATGTCAAGATCGAGTTCGATGTTGATGGGTCCTAGATTCAGATTTTTGCTACGATTGAAAACCGGAATAGACACACCTTTTTCTAGTTGATATATGTTTATCGGTTTGACATATTCTTTGGGGAATGCGATATCGTAGTCACCTTCGTTGTCGTCTCTGACTACGACAATGCTGTTTTGCCAGTCTTCAAAAAACTGTCTGACCTTCTGATCGTTCAAAACTCGGAAGTTCATACTGACCGTGGGATTATCAAAACCGTATACAAGTTGACGACGATCAATACCAACTTGTCTTTCTAACGTTGACAATTGTCTGCTAGGTAAAGTTATTGACGTACACATGTAACCCAAAATCTGTGTTGAGACATTTGAATTAATTTGTGTTGTCGGTATCTCGACATAAAATAGATTCGTCTTTGCGAGACCCTTACCATTGGAAATGATTGATTTCATTTCCTCGACTGTTCCTGGCCTGTACATTAGATCATGCTCCTACTGTCTCGATAAACTTGAGACTGGTTTCCTTTTTGCCATTGCGCCATTGGTAAGAACGTTGCGATCTCCCACTCGGGTGGCGGTATGTATGCGAGTTTACCTTCTACCTGCGATGTCAAATAATGCTTGAAACATGGTTTAAAATAACGAAACTTACTTGTTGCTTTCAACAGTGAATACGATGCTTCTATCTTGGTCGTTTCGTCGTACCGATTGTTGTTTGTTATTTCAATCAACTTGTCAAGAAATTTTGCACGAAGAGGTATCGGTAAGTAATGTAAATTGAGACCATAGAAACCCTTCGGTGCAGGACCCACCGCAATAATTAATGGAAACCCATCCCAATATGGCAGTGTGTCTCGATGTTTCGCATCGTAGAAAAACATGTACATACTTCCTGCAACGGAACGTGCACGTTTTTCTACGGGTTCAGAATTCATTAGGTCTCTTCGATTGACCTTCATGTTCTGAACCTTTTTGCGAAACCACGCACGAGACTCCCTTGTACGGGGAGTGATGCCAGCACGGAACGCTTCGTATTCTACTTTCTGAAATAAACTCATGGTTTTATTTATATAATCTGTCGATAATTATGCCACCGATGTAATTTTTTATCGGATGTGACTCGAAGGCCTGATACCAACCCATTTCACACGGATCGAGTTTCTCATCGTAAAACATTTTTAAAACATGACTGGGATCGAACTGATCTCGACGATGCATGATCAATTGGTCAAGTACGAGTCCCTTGGGATGACACTGTCTGGTATCATCAAAGTCACCTTCATCGACACTGAATCGAAAACCACCTATACATCTATTTTCATACGAATCTTTTATGTGTTTATTCCAGTCGAGTTTTTCGTTTAGAATCGTGTCATACCGACATCGAATTATCATGTCGTATTCTTTGGGTATGTCGAACAAGACTTGCAGTGCATGTCCAACGATTTGTTTGTATCCTCGACCCAACAATTGTTTTTTCTCATCGGATAGACCTTCCACATAGGACGAAAGATAATCACTATGGGGTTCTTGATACACTGTGTGTTCTTGATTTAATGTGTTTCCCGCCCATGTACTAAAGAAAAAATCGTGCGGAAAAATGGATCGGAATATGCGTAAATTGTTTTCAACATCACCTCGGGGTAATCCCGAAAAACATACTGCAACTTTCATTTCTTTCTCTTGTATGGTTTTAGTTTCTTGAGTGGTTTAGTTGATTTGGGAAGAATGCCCATCGCAGTCAATTCTTTCTCTGTCCAGATCTGAAACTCCCATCCTTGATCCTTTGCGTATTCACTGGCGGCTTTCCATTTGTTTTGATTCTTCACATAGGTCAATCCTTCGTTGATATATCGTTTGGTTCGACGATTGCCAGTTGGTGGCGATAGTTCCTTTGCGGGTTTTATCTCAACTAAAACTGTTCTTCCAGATTTGTAAACGATTTGCAAGTCCATAAAGTATCGATGATATTTTCTATCAACTTCGTATAAGTATGGTATGACGACTTCTTCGCTTGACCAGTATTTGATATCAGCGTTGTCGTCACACCATTTGAAACAATGTTTCTCCCATAGAGAACGATAGACAACGTTTGTTGGGTCGCCTTTATACTTCTCTTTGTTTTTGACTCGATACTTTCCAGAATATGCCATAGAACCACTATAAATAATAAAACAATAACTACCGAATATTTATAGGGTCAGTATGGCAGACAACATCTACGACGTAAAAGTTGGCGATAAGTTAACACCGGCACAAATACGTCAAGCGGCAGGTGGTGGGCGAGGAATACTTTCAAAGGAGAGTAGTCCTGACGGTACGAACAAAGAAGAAGTCGTGATTGCAGAAAAGAAATTTGAGAACGCACAAGACGAATCTAAAAAATCACCTGATGCACAGACAGAGACTCAACCCGAGGTCATAGATGAATTCGTTTCATACCGATATCCTTTGGATATGAGTCCGAATTACCCCGGCAGAATCACATTCACTTCATATAAAGTCGAGGGTTTGGACATCGGTGAAAAACTGGGTAATTTCGTTGGGAAAGCATTTGAACGGAACAAATTCAGAAACCGAAGGCAAGTAAAAAAAGAACAAGAAGCTAAATCAGTTGCAGAAGAAAATTTAACAGACGAACAGAAACAAAATATCGCAGAAGAATCGAAACAATTGTTAGAAACAACCTCGTATGAAAACTTGGGATTCGGCGATAAAATCGGTACGGTAACTCTACCGTTGATGCCAAACTTAAACTTTTCGGATAATGCAGTTTATCAGTCCGTTGATCTTGGTGTTGTCGCGGGATCGGTGGAATCACTTGTGGGTGGAAGTGGTGTCTCACTTGACGATGGAAAACTGGGTAAAGCTGCAACTGCACTTGCTGCACAAAAACTATCGACTCTGATTGGTCCTGCGATCGGTGCAGCGGCCGGTGCGCTCGGTGGGACTGCGGGATCTTTAGTCGGTGCAGTAGCGGGTTCTGGTGCAACAGATCAAATTTCAAATGCGCTTCAAAATGCAACTCGAATTGCGGTGGCACCGAATGAAAGACAATTGTTTCAGAGAGTTAACCTACGTAAGTTTTCCTTTAACTTTCGTATGGTTGCAATGAGTGAATCGGAAGCAAAGGAGATCAAACAGATTGTTAAGTTTTTCAGATCCGAAATGTATCCCGAAAAAATAACAATCACAGAAAGTGGATTACCATTGGCATACACATATCCGAATGTGTTTGAAATAAAAATTAAGAACCGATCTGGTAACAATCCTGCGTTTAACATTCAACGATGTTATCTTGAGTCAGTAAATACCACTTTCAATACAACGGGTAACGGTATGTATCAAGGTGATTATTTCATTGAAGTAAACGTACAGTTGAACTTTACTGAAGTTGCTGCTCTTGACAAACTTAAAATTTCTAAAGAGAATTACTGATGTCTAGTTATTTTAGAGAGTTTCCAAAGGTATTCTATAATTTCGGTGATGAGAAAGTCCCTGTTCTTTTTCAGGATCTTACAAAGTATTCTGATCTCATCGAAACTTTCAAGGACGAAGTATCGACTTATATCGAATATGAAATACGTGACGGAGATAGACCTGACACACTGTCTCAAAAATTATACGGTCGTCCAGATTACGACTGGACCTTTTTCTTGATGAATCCATTGTTAAAAGAGACTGGGTGGCCCATGTCACTCAACAATTTATACGAAAGAGTCGTCGGAGATTATTACCCATATTATGTTGCTAAATTGGATGTAGATAGTGCGGGTGAGGTTGCACAATATGCGGACTTGTATCCTGTCAATGCATCTGTGTTAATCAACGGTATCGAAGGTATTGTTGTTGCAAAAGACCTAGAAGTAGGTGAGATTGTAATATCTGCGGACTCGGACATTCGTCAAAACATATCAATGAGTTACTCGACTCCGACCACTAACCCATTGACAAGTAACACGCCCCTTACCAACGTTGTTTACGAATACGAAGGTGTTCATCATTATGTGAATGATTCGGACCTATGGATTGATTTCTTTTTCTCTACGGACACCACCAAGGTTCCAGTCACAAACCTAGAGTACCTGATAAACGAAAACGAAAAGTCTAAAAGAATACGAATTATCAAAAAGGCGTATATCGAACAATTCGTTGGTAGAATCAAAGAGTTGATAGCGAGTAGTTAATGGAACCCAAAACAGAATACACAATACTGCAAGCTGATGTCATCTTGTCTTCGGTAAAAGAGGACAAGACGATCATTGACATATCCAACAGTATTCTGGAATTATCATTCTATGAAAATCTTTTCAAACCATATGTGGACTGTCGTATGGTATTGATTGACGACTTCGGGTTTCGTTCTTCTTTGTCCGTTCAGGGTACAGAAAGAATAAGACTGGTCGTTGGTACGGGAAAGGAACCTGAAAAACCGTGTTTTGTCAAATACTTTTTCGTGTCTCGCATTGTGGATACACAAAGACAGAATGAACGTGCGCAACTTTTGTCCATTGAATTGGTCGAAGAACACGTGTACATTAATGCCATCAAACAGGTCAACCGTTCTTTTCAGTCGACGATCGAAGACATGATTGTCAATATTTTCGATCGTGATCTGGGTGTAAGTGTTATCAAATCATTTTTCAAGAAAACCGCACAGGGTATTCGAAAAGTTATTGTTCCTTATTTGAGTCCACTCGAAGCAATCACATGGTTAACTAACAGAGCAACCACCGAAACGGGTTCACCCATTTTCGTACATGCGGATCTATACAGTGACAATGTTTACATCTGTGATCTTGACAATCTTCTCAAAGAAGATATTATAAATGAAGACGCTCCTTTTCGTTTTTCCGAATCATTTGCTGCACTGGGTGCAGAAGATGACACATTGAGACCGTACATCGAAATCAACAACTATCAAGAACTCGAAGCCGAGAATGCACTTGCATTATATGAAGAAGGTGGCATTGGTTCGTATTATGCCACCATTGATGCAGGTACGGGATTAGTCAAAGGGTCACACGTTTCGGTGAGAGAAATACTTACCGAGATGTATCTCAAAGGCATGATAGGAAACGATGCGGAACAATCCGTGTTCGATCCTTCTTTGGAAATTGATGGTAAATTATCGGACGAATATAATTCGTTGTTCGTTCACCAAGTCACATCCTCTAACACGTACAATCAGTTCAAGAGTTATCACGATGAGACTCCAATGTTAGATGCGCAGAATAATTTAACAGAATCCAAACTCAAAGTCAAGAACAAAATCATTCGTCAGATTCTCAAAAAGAACCGAATTGATATCACCATGAGTGGTATAGGTTTCTTCGAAGGTAGAACTTCGGTCGGTCGACGATTGAGATTAATCTTTCTGAATCCAGACACATCTTCCAATAAAACCGATACGAAAAGTCAGATCGACAAAAAGAAATCAGGTGACTACCTTTTGTTAGCGATACGTCATAACCTTGCAAATCAGAAACACTACGCAACGTTGAGACTCACGAAGTTAAATGATTTACCGGCGAACATAAAACTATGAATATTTTAAGACCTATTCAAGAAGAATATTATGGTGATGATCACCGTTGGTTTTTCGGTACAGTGATCAATGCAAATCCACCCGCTGGTCTGGAAGGACGAGTCAAGGTTCGTATTAATGGTGTACATAGTCCTAGGACAGAAGACATACCAGAAAAAGATCTACCTTGGGCCCAAGTGTGTCTACCTACAACCGAAGGCGGTGTTTCTGGATACGGTCGTGTCCCCCAATTGTTGGCGGGATCATTTGTCTTTGGTATATTCCTTGATGGTAAAAGTTCACAAATACCTTTAGTCCTTGGAAGTCTTCCTCGAACAGAATTACCAACTTCCATACAGACCGGAAGACAAACGGTTGGAAATGACAAATTTAAATATTCGACCGAACGTTATCAAAATGTAATCTCGTTCAGTTTCAAGGACGATAACATACGAGAAGCGAACTTGGAATTGAGACGTATGCAGTGCATGAAGTTTTTCATTGACAACGGTTACAGTGTAATTCACTCTGCTGCGATCACGGGTGGTATCGAAGGTATTTCTCAATTCGTTACCTACGAAGAAAACGAAGAATCGAACGAAGTCGAAGTTCCATTCACAGGAATTATTCGGTGGATTAAAAACGATCAGATCGGTAGTCGATATGCAGGACTTGTACGATTTGCAAATCAATATCAACCCAGTTCAAACTGGAAACGGTTTTCGATTCAGTTGCAGTATATTTTGTTCGAATTGCGTAATCGTTTTAATTTGGTGAACAACCAACTGAAACAAACAACCGATCTGGAATCTGCGAGTAAACTGTTTAATAAAAAATACCTATTTACAAATAATGACACGGTGGAACTAGTCAAGAATGCTTATGATAAGGTAGTGAATGATGGCGAATGAAGTAGTAGAAAATAAAGCAAAGAAACTAAAAGACACCGTAAAGGAAGCGGCGTCTTCGTTCGACACAAAGAAGATAGAAGAGACCGCAAACAAAGCTGCGACTGATTTACAAAACAGTATCGAGACCAAGGCGGGGTCAATTGCGGGTCAGATCGAAGGTGGGGTAAAACAAATCACTCAAAAATTTGATGCATTTCAAGACAAACTGAATAATACCACCGTCGAAGGTTTGATTGATGATGGTGTACAAAGTCTTGAGAACATGGCAACAGATTTTGTCAATGACCAGATTTCAAACCTTGCATCGAAACTGGGACTGGGGGCGAAGGTCGAAATTCAATTTACCGAACCTGATTCGAGTGGAATGATCTACCCCATTGCATCGTCATTAGAAGAAGAAGGTGGTGTGTCTGGTACGGTTGCTGCGATTCTGCAACTCATAACAGGCCTGGGTGTGGGGCCAGGTTCGTTACAACAGATTGTCACGGATGCATCCGCAGAAGGGTTGTTGAAAGCAGGTAAAGATTTAGTCGAAGGAAAGATCGGTGCATTCACTTCGGAAGGTATCAGTAACCTTGCTGGCGAAGCAATCAACAGTGTGGTAAACGAATTTGAAACAACGGTCAAGGATGCGATCACTACTGGTACAATCGGTAGTATCAACGCAACTATTGAAGCAGTAAGTGGAGTCGGAATTGATGGATTGGGTAACCAAACCGTCACAAGAACCTCAATAACTGGATCAATGGCAGACGCATTGACTGAAGTCAACTCCGCAATCGACAAGATCAAAACCAATCCCTTGAAAGATCTGAAAGAAATAGTAACCACGGCCAAAGAAGTCAAACAGAATCTAGAAGGTGCGAAGTCAGACCTCGAAAACCTCACGGGTAAAAATGGTGCAGAAGTGTTGGCCTCGGTTCAGTCAAGTTCGCGTTCGCGGTCACAGTATAATCGAATCACTGATGAAAAACGAACACTGGTCCGAACACGAATTGCCAAAAACAGTGGACTGGGTATAATTCAAGCCTTGAGTTCAGAAGTATTAACTGATGTGGTTCAACGTGTCAGAGATTTTTGCAAACCAACGGTGATCTCGTTTGATCGTGCACAAAACATTGTCACATTATCCCAAGGAGATTCACGAGATTTTAATAATGCAGTTAAGGATCTCGAATCCATAACAGGTAAATCTTATAATATTATTAAAACATTCTTGAACGGGATAGACACGACTATTACAAATGCGACTCTGCAACCGCCTTCCGAGACTGTGTTTTCCGAACCTTATGTCATAGGAAGTTATGAAAAGAATTGGGAGAATGGATTAGGAGACCCGATTTTTCCTTATATCTCATCTACCGAAGAATTGCAAGCCGAACTAACAAAGGTCACAAGAGAAGTTACTGAAGTCGTGGTGCACTGGACAGAAACTGCAACCAATAAGAACATCGGTTCAGAAGAGATTAATAAATATCATCTTGAACTGGGTTTGGATGGTATCGGATATCATTACATCATTAGAAGAGACGGATCACTTCAGAAAGGAAGACCCTTGAATATAGAAGGACAACATGCGGATGTCAATGGACACAACAGTCGAAGTATAGGAATTGCATTTGTGGGTGGAATTAATGTTCCGTCAGGTACACCTAACATAGATGATTTCGTATCGGTCCAATCGTTAACTCGAAGTCAATTGAACACATTCGATCATTTCTGTAGGGCGTTCTTCTCTATATTCCAAGGTGGACAGATGTTGGGTCACAATGACATAGACTCGTTCGAAGAAGACCCTGGCTTTGATGTTCGAGAATACGTTCGTTTTAAATTTGGTAAAGAGTCTTTGTTTGATGACCCAGAAAATCAATCGCCATTCACCAAAGAACAAATCATAAAGGGAGGTGTTGAATGACAACCAATGTTGACAATTACTTCTCTCGACTTTATGCTTTGGGAGAAGGTGTAGAAGAAACGGATGGAGTTCCTACAGATGGGTTTGTCGATCCAAACGGGGAGTTCCCCCGACGAGATTATTATTATTCTAGTAGTATAAACAAAGCAGCAAAGGGTGAAGAGGTTAACAACCTGTCGATAGGTGGTGGTGAACTCGATGTGCCCCTCGATCTTGAAGATCAGAAACCTTCGGTGTTTCCGTTCAACCAAGTGACAGAAACTCCATCGGGACATTCATTTGAAATGGATGACACCCCCGGCGCTGAACGCATTCTGATTAAACACCGAACGGGTTCTGGTGTGGAAATGCGTGCTGACGGTAGTGTTGTTATCTCTTCTAAAAATCAACGTGTGGAAGTGGTAGGTGGTAGTTCCAAAGTCATTGTAGAAGGAGAAGGAAATCTTGTTTACAAAGGCAATCTTACTTTACGTGTTGACGGGGATTTCAATCTTGATGTTGGCGGTAATTATAACGTCAATGTTGGGGGCGATCGAATCGAAGAAATCAAGGGTAGACACACCAAGACAGTAAATCGTGATCAGAACTACACGATTCGAGGCGCACGGGGTGAACAGGTCATTGGAATGGCAACCAGTACGTGTCTCGAAGACATGAACCTGATTGTTGCGGGTGATATGAAACAACTGGTTCAGGGTAACACCGAGATATTGACAGGTCAGAATTTGGTGACAACTGCGGTAAACGAATGGGTTGCTGCGGCATCGACCGCAAACATTACTGCACGTCATGTGTCAATGATCGGTCACAAAGGTACGATCGGTGGTCCATTAATTGATCACTATGGTAAAACATACGGTGGTTTCCCTGCGGGACTTACAAATCTTTCTACGTTCTATGGAACTTTGATAGGTAAGGCTGCGGAAGCAATTCGTTCTGATTATTCTTCGATCTCTGGTCAAGCGGGATTTGCGGTTGGTGCAGGTGCAGCGACTACCGCAGTGACTGCTGCATCTCTGGGTGCGGGTCCACCACCTGTAATAACACCACCAGTCCCTGGCGTTATGCCATTCATACCGTTACCTCCGACTGCTCCGGTTCCTAATCCTGCGATTGTGGAATTGCAACTGTCGTCAAGTAGTTACGGTATTCGTAACGTATCAGTTGATCCCAAACTCAAAGATAAGATCAGTAAGTCTGACGAGTACGATGGATTGTTTAATCACGACCCAACCATTCATGAAATACGTTCTAAATTACGTGATCCTGCGAACTTCGACAATAATACGTTCACTAGTTATCTTGTGAGTCAGGGTAAACTTAACAAAGACTTCAAGAAAAACATCGGTGCAAATATCGGAAGAACCGCAAGTAAAAAAGGTACGATACGATTCGGTTCTACGTTGTTGGGTAACAATCCAGCGGACAATCGAAGTAAACGATTCAAGGTGAGTAAATGATTATATTAGTTGAACCAAAATACAATCCTGATTTGCAAGGGAGAATCACGTCTTCGACACAATTAGGGCCGGGGATTACGTGTGCAAAGTTTTTGGGTGCGTTGGGTTCTAGGACCCAATTCGAAAAATTGTATTCGAAGGGGTTCTCGGGTTCCGCAAATCGAAATCAGATCGCACGTAACCTTGTTCCTCACTCACACGCAATGCAGGTGTTCTATTCAAACCCGTTATTCGCACAACACCGTTTGACTGTGTCGGATGGAATATACGAACCCAATCCAAAGTTTCAGGTCACGGAATCAAAACAGGGAAGTGAACTTGCCGCAAAGTTGGTCACACAAAGAATACCGAATGCTTCATATGGTAAAGGACCGGATGGGTGGGTTGCGAGGATTCCGCAGTATGTGGGTGAATCCCCCAGTTCGGACAGTATTAATGACTTAAGAAGAGAAGGACGAACGATCGGTTATCAAGTGGTCGATAAGTTTGGTAAATCAGATCCACGTATGGCATTTGACCTTGCGGTCTATTGGAAAGATTATATCAATTATGATAAGATTACATTATATTATGACACATTTGATCCATCAGGTCAACTGACAAGTACAATATTTCTAGAGATGCCCGAAGTTCCTTCGTCCTTCGATGTTTCTTACAAATATGATTTGGAAACAATTTATAACGGTGAACTTCAAGCAAAGAACGAACTGTTAGAAATACTTCCAGATTAATGATATAAATAAAAAGAAAAGGTTTTACAATGCCTAAAGTTTTTTCACCAGAAGACGGAAATTTATCATCGAATATTCGTGTCGTCAAGACACGAAAGTATTCTGATATTGATCTTACTCTGTCTGCAAGAACAGACGAGTTTGGTTTTTTAAATGGTGATGGTGACATTCTTAAGAAACTGGATGCCGCTGCGGTTAAACAATCCATAAAGAATCTGTTGTTGACCAATCACCACGAGAAACCTTACCGTCCAAAGTTTGGTGGTAATTTAGGTAATAGATTGTTTGATTTGATGGATGCTAGCACTTCCGATCAAATCATAGACGATATAAAAATTGCAATCGAAAGATATGAACCTAGAGCAAAGATCACTGGTTTAAAGGTAGTCGCATCACCTGACTACAATTATCTTTCGGTCATAATAGAGTTTAGAGTTGTACAAACTGGATTTGTTGATGTGTTGCGTGTCGGTGTCACAGAACAAATTGGCACTATTGCATTTGTACCACCTGTTACGCCAGATCCGATCTTCGATGAAATCTTGTTGAGTGAAGATTCAAACAGATTGTTGACACTGGGTGGAGATCTGATCGGAATAGATATCGCACTCATCGGATTGTTGACTCAAGCGGGTGAACCAATATTAACTCAAACCGGAAACAATCAGTTGTTATAGACGCTGGAGAACATAAATGACAACAACAATTAAATCTACAGAATTAGATTTTGATACCATCAAGAACAACTTGAAATTGTTTTTGGCACAAAAACCAGAATTTGCCGATTACAATTTCGAAGCTTCTGGTATTTCTAATCTGTTGGATGTATTAGCATATAACACACATTACAATGGATTGATCGCAAACTTTGCATTGAACGAGTCATACCTCTCGACTGCACAATTGCGTTCTTCTCTGGTTGCTCTTGCGGGTAGTTTGGGTTATACTGTAGGATCGAAAAAAGCATCTTATGCTGTTGTTAACATGTATGTCAACGACAACAGCAATCCTTCAACGATCACGATGCCTGCGGGTTTCACGTTTTCCACTACGGTCGACAATGTCTCATACACTTTCAAAACACGAGAGAACCTGACTGCGGTCAATGACGGTTCGGATCGTTATTACTTTGCACTGGATGGAAACATCAACGTTGCAATTTACGAAGGTATACAAGCAACCAAGACCTTCATTGCAGGACCTGCATCCGAAAACGAAACGTATGTCATACCAGTAACTAATTTGGATCTGGACACAATCACGGTTAGAGTATACGATAATGTATCCTCGAACAGTTTCGACAATTATATCAATATCAATAACGCAACCAGTATTCAATCTACTTCGAAGATTTTTTCGATCAAAGAGACACCCAACGGTTTCTATGAAGTGACCTTTGCAAATGGTTTGGGAAATAGTGGACGACTCGGTAACTCACCCCAGCCTGGAAATAAGATCGTTATTTCATATGACAGAGTTGCGGGTTCGGAATCAAATGGTGCGAAAACATTTTCACCTGATTCCACCCTTGACGGTAAAGAAGTAAAAATATCAACCGTTGCAATTGCAATTGGTGGTTCGGAGAAAGAAGAACTGGAATCCATTCGAAAGAATGCACCTTACCTTTATGCAACACAAAACAGAATGGTAACAGCAGAAGATTACTCTGCATTGATCTTGAGGAATTTTTCGGGTGTTATTAATGATATTAAATCATGGGGTGGTGAAGATAATTTACCACCTCAATATGGTTCGGTGTTTGTGTCAATCGACTTTGACACAGATGATACGTCCATTCAAGGAAAAACCAAAAACGACATCGTTGCGCTTGCAAGAGATTTGTCTGTCGCATCGTTTGACGTTCAGTTCGTAGATCCGGTCAATACCTTTTTGGAAATCTCGACTGTTTTTCAGTGGAACCAGAATCTTACTTCGCAAAGTAAAACCAGTATCGAATCAACTGTTAAAAATACTATGAAATCATTTTTCGATGCCAATCTGGGTTCTTTTGACCAATCGTTTCGTCGATCGAATTTATTGACACAGATAGATGACACCGATCCGTCAATCCTTTCGAGTCGTGCAGACATCAAGATGCAATATCGTTTGGTTCCAAGATCTGGTGTGAGTTCATATACCATAACGTTCCCCACATCAATTGCTGCACCCGAAGACGATATTTTTATCATCAACTCCGACACTTTCTTTTTAAATGGAAAGGTTTGCAAACTTCGAAACCGATTGGGTTCGAACATTATCGAAGTGTTCAATACCAAGACCGCATCTTCGGAAGTTGATAACGTTGGTTACTACGATATAACAACGGGTGTGTTATATCTTTCCGGTTTTTCTCCTTCGATCATCACGGGAGAGTATATCAAAATTGTTGCGATTCCAGCAAACCAAGCAACAATAAATCCGTTGAGGAACAACATTCTTAATTATGATCCGAATGCATCGACTACACGTGCTGTTGTCACGAACACCGTATAAATAAACAAATAGTAATTTAAGAGAAATAGTATGTCAACATCAACGATTACACCAGATTATAAAAAATTATTGGGCAACCTTTGGTTGTCAGATATTGATTCTGGCGGTTCTACTTATTACGTTGGTATCGGTAGATCACTTGACAACGATATTTCGAATGTTTTAAGTGACACTCGACGAAAAGAAATGGTTGTTCGTCATGAATTACAATCAATCAAGGTTGCGAATCAAGCGTCAATGGTTGTTCCAACGGTTGAATGGCAAGCAAACACTGTTTATAATGCTTGGGATGACAACAACAGTTCGTTGACTAATTTTTACGTATTGAATCAAAACCGAGAAGTTTTTGTTTGCATACAGACTGCGAAGACCAATCAGGGAGTGGAGATCCTTTCCACTGTAGAACCTTCCACTTCTCTTATTACGGGCAAACTTATAAACACGTTTAAAACGAGTGATGGGTATCTTTGGAGATACCTATACACTATGTCAAACATTGCGTTTTCGAATTTCAAAAACAATTCGTATATGCCCGTAAAATTTATCACTGGGACACCGACCATTCTTTCTGAAGTCGGACAGAAAACTTTACAGGACTCTGCGATCTCTGGTGAGATCATTGGAATCGCAATCGACTCGGGTGGAACAGGATATTCTGTAAACCCAAGTATTTCAATACAAGGAAACGGATCTTCTGCTGTATATAATGCGACTGTTTACAACGGAAGAATAGTTCGAGTAGAAATCGATTCGGATGGTGAAGGAAATCGACTGCACGGGACGGGATACGATTTCGCAAAGGTTGAACCATCTTATGGTAATGCGGTATTACGACCAATAATTGCACCAAGAGGTGGTTTAAATAAAGATCCTGTCAATACATTGTTTGCGAAGTCGGTCATGATGCAGGTTGATTTCGAAAACAACGAAAACAATACGATCCTTGCGCAGAACGAATTCAAAACTGTTTCTCTATTCCGTAACCTGAAAAAATACAATGGGGATTCAGATCTTACAGTGAACACTGCAAATGCAATGAACTACCTAAACATTGCAAATATCAGTGGATCTTTTGTTAATGATGAAGATTTCAATAACACGTCACTTACAGCTTTCGGTAAGGTGTTCTATCAAGACGGTACGAAATTATATTATTTCCAAAACGATTCAACAGGGTTTGGTGAATTCTTAAATGGAGAGGTTGTTCAGAGTACTTCTGGTGCAACCGCTGAAATACAATCATTGGGTAATCCTGAATTTGATCGTTATTCGGGTGAAATATTGTACATAAATAACGTTGATGGCATTCAACGTGCAAGCAATCAAACCGAAGACATTCGAATAGTAATAGAACTGGAATAAAAAATGGCGACTACTTTTACTTCAAATACCCTTTTAAGTTCTTATGATGACGACTATAATAAGAACGACAATTATCACCAGATATTGTTCAATAATGGTCGCGCTTTGCAGGCAAGGGAGTTAACACAACTTCAGAGTCTCGTATATGCCGAGTTGAGTCGAATGGGACACAACGTCTTTAAAGACGGTGCGGCTATTACTTCACCTGCAATGGCATGTAACGACGATTACGATTACGTTCAGATCGCATCAACAAACTCGGGTGGTGATTTTGCAGACATTCCATTGGGTACAGTCTTTCGAAATCCTTCTACTGGTTTGACTGCGAGAGTATTAGAAGTAAAACCAATCGACAATGACATGTTTACATTGGACACTCTTTACGTCCAATATATTAATAACAACCAAGCTGACGTATCTTCTGTTTCAAATACGTTCGGTGATAATGAAACACTGTTCGATCAATCAGGGAACGGTTACGAGTTAGTTACACACACTCCAAACTCTACGGGTAAGGGTGTTAGATTTGATGTTGGAGAAGGTACCTTTTTCGTATTAGGACGATTTGTTCATTCGAATGACCAACACATAATTTTAAGTGCAAACACCAATGCAGTCGATGCGGTTGTTGGATTTAAAGTCATACAAGAAGTAGTCACTGTAAACGATACTTCTGCACTTTATGACAATTCGGGTGGTATAATTAATCGTGCATCACCTGGCGCAGACCGATATAGAATTCGATTAGAACTTACGACCAAAGATCGGGTTACTTCGGATGATACCTTTGTTTTTCTTGCGAACGTAGAAAACTCTACTATCGTAGAAACTGTACAAGAGAATGATGCATATAATCAGATAGAAGAATTGATGGCATTACGTACTGATGAAGAATCAGGCGATTATATTGTTGAACCTTTTACTATTCACTTTGAGGATGTTGTTTCAAACGACTCATCCCTAGAGCTCATTATATCAAAAGGCACGGCATATGTCAATGGTTATCGAGCAGAAAATCCATCTCCGATTAGATTGACCGTACCCCGTCCTCAAGAAACGGACCTAGTAGAAAACGATGTGGTACCGATTGTCTATGGTAATTATTTCATTGCAGCGTCTGCTTCTGCAAGGGGATTACCTTCATTAGATTACTCAACGGTCAATATTAGTTCTAGTGCAACTGACCCTTCCGGAAATGTTATCGGGACCTGTCGTATTCGTGCAGTAGAAAAAGATGGACCCAACTTAAGAGTCTATGTTTTTGATGTACAAATCAATGATGGTAAATCTCTTGCGACTGCGAGAACGATCGGTACTGGTACTTCAGATAGATTCGTGTTAGACTTACAAGGTACTAATGCACGATTGTATCAAACAATTGATAATGATCTGTTAATGCCGACTTCTCGCCCCCGTGCGAAGGCCTTCTCCGATATTGTCCTGACAGTGCAAAAATTCACTTCTGACAACTCTAACAGTTCAGGTGAGATTGATATCAGTAGCGTATTGGTGGGTTCTGAATCGTTCACAGACGGTTCGTCATGGGTCGTGGTTGGACCTTCTGGTGTTGTTTCACCTACTGTTAATATCTCAACGGGTGTCATTAGCGGTTTGAGTAACGTTACTGCATACGACATTCTCTATTATGTTCAGAAAACAGGAACGGTCAAATCCAAGACACTTTCGTCAGCGACAACTGCCACGTTAACCAAAGCAACTGCTACAGACCCTGTCAACGGAAACTCGTATGTCTACTATGATTTTGGTGTACCTGATGTTTATTCCATAGATTCAGTACGTGCTGACGATGCCAATGGAAACAATTTATTACCAAGATTCATATTAGATGATGGTCAACGTGACAACTTCTACGCAGACAGTCGGTTGATTCTGCAACAAGGAGATTCTGCTCCCACTTCGTTGTATGTTAAGTATCGACATTTCACTCGTGGTGCAACTGGTGACTTCTATGCACCCAGTTCATACAACAATGCGGTTGGATACTCTGACATTCCGACACACGTAATTCAAACTGGTGAAGAAGTCAAACTGATTAACTATCTCGATTTTCGTCCTGATAAAAATGCAGGAACGTTTTCGAACATCCATTTCCTACCTCGCAATGCAACAAATGTCACTGCGGATATAACCTATTATCTTCCCCGTGCAGATAAACTGTTGATTGACGAAGACGGAACTATACAATTGTTGATGGGTCAACAAGACGAGAACCCACAGTTTAAAGCAACCCCAGATAATACATTAGAACTTTACAAAATCGTTATGGGTGCAAACACCCTTGACGAAAACGATGTGCAGATAACCCCGATCGAACACAAGGGTTATACGATGAAAGACATCGCTGGTCTGGAAGCAAAACTTGATCGACTAGAAGAATATACCACAAGTAAGTTCTTGGAACTTGAACAAAAGATCAATACGTTGTTGGATAGTCAAGGCGATGTTCGTCCTTCGATTGGTATTGTGGTTGATAATGTGGATGATCAAACTGGTAGTGAAGTTGCAAACCCAGATTATCGTGCATCACTTGATCCTGAATCTCGGTTGATTCGTCCTATGGCGGACGAGAACAATATTCGACTCATTGTTGACAATTCTCTTTCTCAAAACATTAGGAAGAAAGGTGACAACATTTACCTTGATTATTCGGAAGTCACTTGGAAGTCACATGACCTCGCATCCGAATTTGTCAACGTAAACCCATTTGGATTGACAGACAACGTAGGAACGTTGAAACTGTCTCCTTCTTCGGACGAATGGAAAGACGCATTTGAAAAGGCGGAGTATGCATTAACTGGTTCGAACAAGATATCTCAAGACCAAGCGTTGCTTTGGAACAACTGGATGTGGAACTGGGCGGGGCGAGATGTTTCTGATCTTCACCTTGCTGGTGCAATTGCATCGGTTAAAGGTACGAATCCTCGTGCAGTGTTGAAGAGAAAACAACTTAAGAAATTAGATAAGTTCCTTTCTAACTCTTCTTTCATTGTCACCGAAACTTCGACGGGTCGTCATGTCAATCGTGTTCTTTCATCCGAAAGTATCCGTAAGTTGACCAACGGAAAGTACATTGATCTTGCTTTGATCCCTTGGATGCGTTCACGTAAAGTGTACTTCCAAGCGAAAGGATTAACACCCAACACCAAGTTCACTCCGTTCTTTGATGGACAGAATGTGTCAGATTGGTGTCGTGAAGAATCTACGTTTGTTCGTTGGGCTGATCGTACTGATGACATTGGTAACAAATATACATCTTCAGATATTTCATCACACCCCGATGGAAACAGTGAACTGACCAGTGACGAAAATGGTGAGATCATCGGATCATTCTTTATACCCAATATCGCTCCTGAATACGAGATTGTTCGTTACGTAAAAGGTAAGAAGATAAAAACCAAGTATGTTCGTTTCCGTTCAGGTATTCGCGAATTCAAACTACTTGACATAGATCGAAACGATTGGTCAGATGCTGGAAGTAAATGTTTTGCATACTATTCCGCAATTGGTCAGGTCGATAAGTCATGGCAAGGTTTCTTGTCTCTACGTGGATGGCAGTGGGTTGCTCCTTGGAGTTACATACAGACTCGTTTGCCTTTCACACCGAAAGAATTGCAAACCGCACTCGACAATATCACCGAAACGAATGTTGGTATTTTAGATCCCAAACTTGCAGGTAAGTTTGGACCATTGACTTCACCTCTGTCTGCAGCTGCATTACAGGGACTTGATGCGACTGGTGAAATGTCACAAGTTCTGTCTGATTACATTGACGTTAACCAAAACGTATTCGGTGGTACAAATACCAACGTATTGTCGTTACCGCAGAATCCTCTTGCACAAACTTTCGAAGTGACCAACCAGTTCGGTTTGACTTTGACCAAGGTGGATCTGTTCTTCAGAAAGAAAGACAGTGGTAACATACCAATCTCGATTCATATTCGTCCTGTAGTTGGTGGTAAACCTTCACAGACAACTATCGTTCCTGATTCGCATGTTTACTTGAATCCGAGTGAAGTTGTTGCGATTGGTACAGATCCACAGTTGTCTGTGATTCAGTCTCGTCCCACTTCGTTCGAGTTTGATGAACCGATATATCTGCAACCCAACACTACGTATGCGGTTGTGGTTTCCACACAGTCTACTGAATACGAACTGTTCAGTTCTACTGTAGGTCAATCTGTATATGGTTCTACCAGTCGTTATGTAACAAACCAACCTACCAACGGAACATTGTTCTTGCCTCAAAACGCAGCTACTTGGATTGGTAGTAAAGACCGAGACATCATGTTCACATTGCATCGTGCATCGTTTGATATCGGTGGTGGAAGTCTTGTATTGAAGAATGCTGATTTACCTGTTAAATTATTGAAGGGTAACAGTATCCGTACAAACGACGGTTCAAGTAAAGTGTATGTGCAACATATGTGTCACGGTTTACAACCTGGCGATATTGCACAACTTGATTCATGTTCTGATGCTAACGGAATATTGTCAAGTCAGTTGAATACTACGCACACAGTTGATTCTGCGGATCTTTATGGTTACACAGTCACGACCGCAGGAACTGCAACCTCAAGTGGATTTGGGGGTGGTAACAGAATCTTGTCTCAAGGTAATACTGTATTCTCGGTGGTGAATCCAACCATAGATGTGTCGATTCCGAAAAACACTTCGATTGATGCTTCTGCTAAATTCACCACGGGTAGATTCATTTCGGGTACTGCGACACGTTATCAACAACCAGAACAGTATCGAAAAATCAGTTTGAATCAAAACGTTGATTTTGATTTACCACGTGCTATTTACAGTAAGTCAACCGAGACCGCACAAGGATTGTCATCGTCTGCGATTATCAAACTGGACTTGAAGACTGCATCTGATTATGTTTCACCTGTGATAGATTTACAACGTGCGTCTTTGGTGTTGGTTGGTTATTGCGTGGATGATCCCGAGGTGACTCCATATGTGTATCCTGTAGAAGAAACCCAACCATATGGTGGTAAGACTGGATTCACTCACATTACTACACCTACGGTACTACGTGAAACCGCAGTCGGTGTCGATGCGAGATTTGATGTCAACCTTCCGGATGGATCTGATATACAATTCTATTATCGTACTGGCGCAGCGGATGAAAATCTGAAAGACAAACCGTGGAATCCATATCCCATCAAGGAAAATATTCCGAGAGACAACAGTGGTGAGTTCTACACTGCAAGGTTTTTGGTTGGAGGTGAAGGTGGTAGAATGGATCCGTTCCAACAGTCACAATTCAAAATTGCTTGTCCTTCGAAAGATAGACCACCCATGTTATCTGCCTTCTCATATAACTTCTTGTCCGTATGAGTATAGATAGTAAATTAAACGAATTTGTTCAATCTGGTGTCTACTATAATCCTAACAGGAGCCAGATTGAACAAGCTAAAATTCGTAAAAAGATCAAACAAGAAGAACGCAAAGAGAAAGAACAACTCTTAAAACGAATCGACGATTTAGAAATCCAAATAAAGGAATTGCAATCTACGGTGTTGACCACTTTAAAATCTTATAAATAGTAAAAATGATTTTAAAGAGCAGTAGATGTCATACCGTCCGTTAAAAAGTCTTGGTTCTGGTGCGTTAAAAGAGTTAATCTTAAACGAAGAAGATTATCTCGCATACCGTGCAGGGATTCATCTTTCAAGAATGAGTCAGAGTGACCCATCGGCACTCACTATTTCTGCGGGCGGTAATCTTGTCGGAACTTATACCGATACTTTCTATGATCAGGGCATTGGTGTCACACCTGATGCATACATTCCACCTACCTATTCTTTCACGGAAACGGATCTTTATCAGAATGTAGGTCCTTCCGAAAAAGGACCATTGACAAAGAACCCTGTTTTCTGGAATGGTGCGGGTCTAAAAGAGATGAGTGATTCGGAACTCGATTCTCTCATTCAAAGACTACTCGAAAAAATAACCGCAAATGAACTTCCTGGCAGTTTCCGATTGGGTGAAACCGCACCCAGTGCAGACTGGACTGTATTCATACCAAACGTTTTCACTGACACTCGTGCGGATGGGTCTGCAACAAACTACAACATCTACATTCGTCAAACGGGTACGGAACCTGACAATGTAAAACCGATCGCAATCAATCGTCAGAATGCGATCTTCGCTGGTCTGAAAGAAATGACCGATGCGGAGATCGAGTACACATTGGGTGAACGTGCGAAGGTAACCGCAATGAATTCTGGCATTGGTACTTACCAGTTGCGATCATCATTGCAAGGTCCACCAACAGACCCCGGCACATGGGAAGCACGTGGTACCGCACTTGACACTCGATTATCGTTTGTTACCGAGCCGGGGTATACGGGTCAAGAGTTTTATAGTGAAACTTATTTGGGTGCAACTTACGAAGGTACGTATTCGGATGTGTATGAAGGAGACTACTCACAGGTTTTCTCCGAAGAATATATCGGAGATTATTTTAGAAATTATTCTACTCTTTACAGTTCAGAATACGAAAGTACATTTACACAGATTTTCGAAGCGCAGTATTCCCAATCTTACTCTGGTGATTTTATTGCACCATATGTTGCTGAACCATATGCAACAGATTATGTTGCTGAAGAAACGTATACAGGTCCTGGCTTACCTGAACCCTATGAAGCGGCATACTCTGGAGCACAATTTGAATCTGTATATGAATCCGCTTATGTAACTGAAAACTATTCGGGTAGCTACGAAACAGACTATATTGGAAACTTCGTTGATAACTATCTGACCGAATACGTTACCAATTATATACAAGAAGAATACACGGGTATATTCAGTGTACAGTATTTGAACACTGATATTATTCCTTACAGTACAGATTATATTTCTTTCTACTTGAGAGATCAATATATTTCTGATTACGTTTCGGGTTACCTCACTGATTATGTCGAAACATATGTATCAGAATACGAATCATTGTATATTCAAGATCAGTATACGGGTACCTTCGAAACTACGTATGTCCAAGAACAATACTCGGGTAACTTTAGTGTAGACTATTCGGGTGACTTCGAAGAGACGTATGGTGCCGTTTTCGAAGAATTGTATGTTCAGGAACAATATTCGGGTAACTTTACCGTTTCGTATTCTGGTGACTTCGAAGAGACATATGCGACTGATTATGTTTCGTTGTATGTCCAAGAACAATATTCAGGTAATTTTTCACTGGACTACAGTGGAGATTTTATTGAAGGGTATTTGACAGATTACGTCTCGACTTATGTTCAGGAACAATACTCGGGCAATTTCAGTGTAAACTATTCGGGTGATTTCGAAGAGACATATGCGACAGATTATGTCACCTTATATGTTCAGGAACAATATTCAGGAAACTTCTCAACAAATTACTCTGGTGACTTCGAAGAAACATATTCTGGTAACTTTAGTGTCACATATATTCAGAACGACTATTCGGGTAATTTCAGTGTCACCTATACTCAAGAACAATATACGGGCGATTTCGTTGTAACCTACGAGGGTGATTTCTTACAGACTTTCGAAGGTCAATACGAAGGTAATTTCACTGAAGGGTATGAAGGCAACTTCTCTATTAATTACTCGGGTGATTTCTCTGTAAATTATTCGGGTGATTTTGAGACCAACTATCTTCAAGATCAATATTCAGGAACCTTTGAGACAGTCTATACTCAAGAAGATTATTCAGGTAATTTCAGTATTCCATATTCTGGTGATTTTGAAGAGACCTATTCGGGCGACTTCGAACTGAATTATGTACAGGAACAATATCTTGGTACGTTTGAGACAGTCTATACTCAAGAAGATTATTCTGGTAATTTCACACTGGATTATTCTGGTGACTTCATTGAAAATTACTCTGGTGATTTTGAAACTACGTATGTTCAGGAACAATATTCAGGAACCTTTGAGACTACGTACACCCAAGAAGATTACTCTGGTAATTTCAGTGTAAATTATTCGGGTAATTTCGTTCAGACCTTCGAAGGTCAATATTCGGGTGATTTCCTAGAAACGTTTGAAGGACAATATTCAGGAGATTTCCTAACCAACTTCCAAGGGCAATACTCTGGTAATTTCTTAACAGATTATTCTGGTAATTTTAGCATAGACTATTCCGGTGACTTCGAGGAAACATACTCGGGTAACTTTGTAGAAAATTATGTGCAGGAACAATACTCGGGTGATTTTTCTGTAACATACACTCAAGAAGATTATAGTGGTAATTTTGTTACTGTATATGAAGGTGACTTCGAACAAACCTATGAGGGCAACTTCATTGCAACCTATGTGCAAGAACAGTACCTCGGAACATTTGAGACGAATTATGCCCAAGACAACTACAGTGGTAATTTCATTGAACCATATTCGGGCGATTTTTTAACTGCATATGAAGGCAACTTCGTACAGAATTATGTTCAAGAAAACTACAGTGGTAACTTCAGTCTAAATTATTCGGGTGACTTTGAACAGAATTATGACGGTAACTTTAGTGCCACATACATTCAAGAAAACTACAGTGGTAACTTTAGTGTAAATTACTCTGGTGACTTCGAAGAAACATATTCTGGTAACTTTAGTGTCACATACACTCAAGAAGATTATTCTGGTAACTTCAGTCTAAATTATTCGGGTGACTTCGAAGAAACCTATTCGGGTGATTTTGAACAAAACTACGTACAAGATTCTTACAGTGGTAATTTCTCTGTACCATATTCCGGTGACTTCGAGGAAACATACTCGGGTAACTTTGTTCAGAATTATATTCAAGAGAACTACAGTGGTAACTTTAGTGTAAATTACTCGGGCGACTTCGAAGAAACATATTCTGGTGATTTTGAACAAAACTACGTTCAAGATTCATACAGCGGTAATTTCAGTGTAAACTATTCAGGTGATTTTGAAGAGACGTACTCTGGTAACTTTGTTCAGAATTATGTACAGGATGATTACTCTGGTAACTTTAGTGTAAATTACTCTGGTGATTTCGAAGAGACATACTCTGGTAATTTCAGTGTAACTTATATCCAAGAAAACTACAGTGGTAACTTTAGTGTAAATTATTCGGGTGACTTCGAAGAGACATACTCGGGTAATTTTAGTGTCACATATACTCAAGAACAATATTCTGGTAATTTCAGCGTAAACTATAGTGGTGACTTTGAACAAACATACGATGGTAATTTTGTTGCGACTTATATCCAAGACAATTACTCTGGTAACTTCAGCGTAAATTACTCTGGTGACTTCGAAGAAACATATGCTGGTAATTTCGTCCAGAATTATGTACAGGACGATTACTCTGGTAACTTTAGTGTAAATTACTCTGGCGACTTTGAACAAACATACGAAGGTAATTTCGTTGAAACATATGTTCAAGAAAACTACAGTGGTAACTTCAGCGTAAACTACAGCGGTGACTTTGAACAAACTTACTCGGGTAACTTTGTCGAAACTTATACTCAAGAAAACTACACGGGTAATTTTGTACAGAACTACGTCCAAGAACAATATTCTGGTAACTTCAGCGTAAATTACAGTGGCGATTTTGAACAAACTTATGATGGTAATTTTGTTAGTAATTACGCACAGTCACAATATTCTGGTAACTTCAGTCTAAATTATTCGGGTGACTTTGAACAAGATTTTTCAAATGATTTCCTACAAAACTATGTACAAGAACAATACTCGGGTGATTTTGTACAAACTTATTCGGGTGATTTTGTTTCTGACTATATTGGTATAGACTATCGTCGAAATAGTGGTCTGGGTGAATACATCATAATGACCAACGCCACCGTAAATTATTCTATTTACGAATCGGGTACCATTATTTACAAAGACAGTGGTGGCACTGTCACAACGGTTGTAGGTTCAACGGCTGCGTCTCAAACCGGAACCATTTCTGTTTCTCAAGGTGACATTCTATTTACCAACGGAAAACCTTTCCATATTCAAGACTGGGGTGCTAACCACGTACCAATCCCTTGGAATATGAGAGGAACTTTGTTCGGTAATTACGCAAACCGTAACGCACCTATGACCGTCTACTTCTATGCGAAGGAAAACGGTACAGTTACTGTCTACGACAATGTTGTGGGTGGTATTAGTGGAACAGCAACCACGACAGTAAGTTTGACCGCAGGAACGGTTGCGACTTATTCTACCTCAACATTGAACGCATGGGTGTTCTTCGAGTCAGACGTAGAAATGGTTGCGAGTGCAATCCAGTCTGGTGCGGACTATATGATGTTGACTCCGGCATCTACCGTGGTTTATCGTCGACGAAATGGAGTTGAATCATCTGTAAACAATGCGGCTCCTTCAACAAATGCGACATACAGGGTTGCTGATGCGAACCCCTGTGTTGCTGTAGAGATTGCGGATGGAGCGGGTGGTGATGCGTGTCAAGGTGTTGGTACGGAATATCTATCGTCCCACTACATGCACGCCGGTGTTCTGTCAGACTTCCATTTGGTTGTACCCAATAGTGGTTCTGTTCAGGTTTCTAGTTGGAACGGATCTTCTTGGGTTCTTCATGAAACTTTCTATGCGTCTGGTAATGCGACCAGTCCTTCTGTATTTTTCCGTGAAGGAACATCTGGTTTTGGTGTTGCGGGTGATATTGCATTAGATTCAGGATCTGCGGCAAACTTCAATTCAAATACTCTATGGAAATTCGAAGGTACTGATGTCTACCTTGTCACTGTCAATGATGCAACTGACGACGAAGAACCATTGTTTGGATGGATGGGAGAGTCCGTTTCGATTAACTATTCTGGTGATTTTTCTGTAAATTACTCTGGTGACTTTGAACAGGATTTCTCAAATGATTTCCTACAAAACTATGTGCAGGAAGATTATTCTGGTAACTTCAGTGTAAATTATTCAGGCAATTTCAGTGTAAACTTCGAAGGTCAATATGTCGGTACGTTTGAAACGAACTACACTGGTTCGTTTGACACAGATTATAGTGGAGACTTTGTACAAGCGTTCCAAGGGCAGTACCTAGGTACATTTGAGACAAGCTACACTGGTGATTTCGAAACAAATTATTCGGGTGACTTTGTTCAAAACTTCCAAGGGCAATATGTCGGTACGTTTGAAACGAACTATCTGGGAACATTTGAGACTAACTTCACTGGCACTTTCTTATCAAATTTCGAAGGTCAATATCAAGGTAACTTTCAACAAACATATACAGGAACATTTGAAACGAACTTCACTGGCACTTTCTTATCGGACTTCCAAGGGCAGTATTTGGGTGATTTCGTTCAAACGTATACAGGAACATTTGAAACGAACTTCACTGGCACTTTCTTATCGGACTTCCAAGGGCAGTATTTGGGTGATTTCGTTCAAACGTACACAGGAACATTCGAGACCAATTTCACTGGTACGTTTTTATCTAACTTCGAGGGTCAGTACTCTGGTGACTTTGTTGAAACATATACGGGAACGTTCGAAACTCAATTTTCATCTGATTTCACTCTCAATTTCCAAGGGCAATACACAGGTACGTTTGAAACAAACTATCTGGGAACATTTGAGACTAACTTCACTGGCACTTTCCTATCTACTTTCCAAGGGCAGTACACGGGTGATTTCGTTCAAAACTATTCAGGCAATTTCAGTGTAAATTACGTTGGTACTTTCGTACAGACATTCCAAGGGCAGTATCTAGGTAACTTTCAACAAACATATGCGGGAACGTTCGAAACTAATTTTTCAGCTGATTTTTTAAGTACTTTCCAAGGGCAATATACTGGTAACTTCAGTTTATTTTATACTGGTAATTTCTCTATTGATTATTCTGGTACTTTCCTTGGTACCTTCCAAGGACAATATACGGGTAACTTCGAACAGGATTTTACAAGTCAATTTACTCAACCTTACGTGGGTAATTTTGAAACCAACTTCCAAGGACAATACGTTGGTAACTTTGTACAGAATTTCTCTTCTGCTGGTTTTACCCAAAACTTTGATGGTGATTTCTTACAAACATTCCAAGCTAATTATACTGGTAACTTCAGTTTATTTTATACTGGTAATTTCCAGACGAATTATCTAGGAACGTTCGAGACACAGTTTTCTAATAGTTTTACACAGAACTATTTGGGTACTTTCCTATCTACTTTCCAAGGTCAGTACGTTGGTAATTTTTCAGTGGGTTTCTCTTCGAGTTTTACTAGTACTTTTACACAAGTCTACGAACGAAATACGCAACAGGGGTACACTGGTAACTTTATTGGAGATTTCACACAACAGTATCAGTCGGGCCCGACATTATTTTATACGGGTAACTTTAGTCAACAGTATGGTTACCCCGGCAACTTTTCTGGATATCTTTACACACAAAACGTGTACCATTGGCTTGATAGTGGTTTCGTACAAGGCTCTGTAGGTCTTTGGGATAGTTCGCAGGTTTTCTTTGTAAGCGCCTCTGTGCCGCCGGGAGCTTCATCACCACAAACTGGTACTGATGGATACACTTATTATAGAGGGACTTTCTTCGCTTCTGATGGTGCCGGTGGTGGTTATTATTCTATTGCACGATATGTTCCTCCAGCTTACTTTACTGGTTTCTTTACTTCTGTCTTTACCATAGCATATGGTACACAATATACAGGTAATTTCAGTACAGATTCTACTGTAACCTATCAAGGTCCGGTAACAGCGCAATATACAGGTAACTTCATTGGTAACTTCACTGCATCATATTTAGGTAATTTCGCTGTAACTTACACTCAAGAAAACTACACAGGTAATTTTGAAACACAGTTTTCCAACACCTTTACACAAAACTATTTGGGAACGTTTGAAACTAATTTTACCGGAACTTTTTTACAACAGTTTTCAAGTGATTTTACGGCAACTTATAACGAATCGAACTATACTGGTAACTTTATACAAGGTTATGTCGGTAACTTTAGTGCAACTTATACAGGTAATTTCGCTGTAACTTACACTCAAGAAAACTACACAGGTAATTTTGAAACCACATACGTTGGCAATTTTGCACAACCATACTCGGGAACATTTGTTCAAGCGTATACTCAAGAAAACTACACGGGTAATTTTGAACAAGATTTTACATCACAATTTACTCAACAGTTCAGTAATGACTTCTTACAAAACTATGTACAAGCAGATTATACTGGTAACTTTAGTTTAAACTATTTGGGAACGTTCAATACAAACTATATCGGTAATTTCGCTGTCACTTATGTGCAAAACAATTATATCGGTAATTTCGAACAAACTTATTCTGGAGATTTTGTTTTAACCTATGCAGGTAATTTCGCTTTAACTTACACTCAAGAAAACTATACGGGTAATTTTGAAACCAACTATCTGGGAACGTTTGAAACAAATTACCTAGGCACATTCGATTCTCTGTATGTTCAAGAAAACTATACAGGTAACTTTAGTGTAAACTATACGGGTACATTCGCAACAAACTATGCGGGTAACTTTAGTGTTACCTACGCCCAAGAAACTTACACAGGTAATTTCCAGACCAATTATCTGGGAACGTTTGAAACAAACTATGCTGGGAATTTTGCAACCAATTACGCCCAAGAAACTTACACAGGTAATTTCCAAACGAATTATCTGGGAACCTTTGATACAAACTATGCTGGGAATTT
>Ga0102963_1000082_pt1 | contig 36760 bp, 57 predicted proteins | sample SalPon2_C_H2O_MG_2_FD_84522 | JGI IMG/M metagenome (GOLD analysis project Ga0102963, IMG submission 84522) | Salt pond water microbial communities from South San Francisco under conditions of wetland restoration - Salt Pond MetaG SF2_C_H2O_MG | ecosystem: Environmental > Aquatic > Non-marine... | reverse complement strand
CTTAGGATTAACAGTAGATGAAATTAAGGAGGCATTTGGTATCTAATGGCATTATCAACAATACCTTTTAGTGGACTAGGTGCAGACGCATCTAATCAAGGGGTAAACTTCCGTAACCTCATCATCAATGGTGATATGTCTATTGCACAGAGGGGTACTAGTGTTTCTAGTGTTTCTAGTTCTGGATATAAAGCAGTAGATAGATACAGATATGGTGCGGGTTCTGATATTGTAAACACATTTAGCCAATCCACAGATGTTCCTAGTGGTCAAGGTTTTAAGTATTCTCATAAACAAGAAGCAACAACTGGAGATGCTTCTCTAGCTTCTGACCAATACAATATTTTTCAACAAAGATTAGAAGGATATATGTTTCAATCAGCTAAGTTTGGAACATCAAATGCTGAAAGTTTAACTTTATCTTTTTGGATTAAAGCTAGTGTTACTGGAACTTATGTTGTTGAATTAGATAATATTGACGGTGGTGTATCACAATCGCAGTCTTTTACTGTTTCTTCAGCTTCTACTTGGGAAAAGAAAACCATTACTTTTAGTGGTGATACTTCTAACGCAATTAGCATAGATAATGGCAGAGGATTAGATTTAAACTGGTGGCTCGGTGCGGGAACAAATTTTAGTTCTGGCACACTTCAGACTACTTGGGGTACACAAACAGCTTCAAACAGAGCAGTAGGTGCTACTAACGCTTTTGCAAGTAATAACGATAGTGTTTACATCACAGGAGTACAACTAGAAGTCGGTACATCTGCTAGTGATTTTGAGTTCTTACCTTATGATGTGAATTTACAGAGGTGTATGAGATATTATCAATTATTAATAAATGGTGCTGACCAATCTTTTGAAAATTTTACAAGCTATAATGGTGCATCTGTTTACTGTGCTCATAGATTTAATGTAACAGGAATGAGAACTGCTCCTACTGGAATTACAAGTAATAATACAAATGACTTTGCATTTTATAGTCAATCAAATGCTCACTTTGCACCTACTTTAAGTTTTGACCACATTCATGAAAGAGGTTCTTGGATTTATTGCACCATGACAACTTCAGTTACCCAAGGCAGTTCTTTGTTTGGTAAGTCAAATACTTCAACAGCTTTGTGTGCTTTTGATGCGGAGTTATAAGGAGATAAAATGAATATTATATCAGTAGAAAAAAATTATGATTTAGATAACAATTTTACTAATTATAAAATTACAACAAATGAAAACTGTGTTTATTTTGCTCCTCACAACGAAGCAAACCGACACTACCAAGAAATACTAGAATGGGTAGCTGAAGGAAACACAATTACAGATAATGGGGGTGCAGAATGAGTTACATAGGCAGAGGAACAGACAGTATATCCAACGTAGAAGTTTTAGATAACTTAACATTTGATGGTTCAGCAAGTTACACCTTACAGAAATCCTCCGTAAACTTTGTACCTTCTAGTGCTAATAACTTATTGATTAGTATTAGTGGTGTGGTGCAACAGGGGAACTTCTCCGTAAGTGGGAGTACGATTACCTTTAATACCAATGTATCAGCAAGTGATACTTGTGATTGGATATTACATTATGGTACAGGGTTAATTACCACTGTGGCAGACGGAGCGATTACCGAAGCGAAGTTAGGCAACAACGCAGTAACTGCTAGTAAGATTGATAGTTCAGTAGCTTTAGGGAAGATTGGTCAAGTGGTTCAAGCAACAACAAGTTCAACTTCAACAATTACAACTACCACATTTACTGATACAAATTTAAGTGGAACAATTACTCCAACCGCTACATCAAGCAAAGTCTTAGTTACAGTATCTCAACCTTTTTATATTTATAGAACTTCTGCAAATGTAGAAGCATGGTTTAGAATATTAAGAGATGCAACAAGTGTTTGGGAAAGCACAGCAAGAGTATATGGATATAATCTTGGTAGTACTGCAACTTCGCAACAAATATATTACATTTTTAATTATAGTTATTTAGACAGTCCTTCAAGTACAAGTGCAATTACTTATAAAACACAAGCTCGTGTAACATCAGCTTCTAATAGTGCTGAAGTAAGAACAAACGACCAACCATCATCTATCATTCTATCGGAGGTACTAGCATAATGCCGTTGATACGTCTTAATAATCAATCAATCAGTTCTGTTACTGCTTTGCCTAGTGGTGTTGGTGGTAAAATTGGTCAAGTAATTACTTCAGTTCTTAGTACAACATTTACAACAACTTCTACAAGTTTTGTTTCAACAGGACATAGTGCTTCTATAACTCCTACTGCATCTTCAAGTAAAGTTTTAATTATGCTTAATGGAGGAGAAGCATGGAATAATAATGATGTAAACTATGGTAGATGGACAACTTTTTACAGAGGTGGAACAGATTTAGGTGGGGGTACTAATGGTTTACAAAAACATTATGCAAATACATTTTTATCTATGCCTCATAGTATTCATTATTTAGATAGTCCTTCTACAACATCTTCTACTACATATACAGTTTATCATAGAACTCAAGCTGGAACTACTTGGTATAACCATGATGGTGGTACAGGAACAGCTAACAAAGTTAGTTTAACTTTACTAGAGGTTCTAGCATAAATTTAAAAGGAGAAAACAATGACAGACATAGCAACAGCAATACAATCTCTCAACAAAAAGGGTGGTGTAAACCATGAGTTTGTTGTTAGAGGTGAGCCAACCAATGAAGCAGAATACAACAGTAGTGTTGATTATGTTTCAGGCAGTGATGCTAATGGTACTGCTATCTTCTCTGATACGAAGCCTTATACATGGTCAGAAGTCAGTGCTGAGAAAGCCTTACTCCAGACTGAGTATGACAACAATCAGTATCAAAGAGATAGAGCCAGTGCTTATCCTTCCTTACAAGACCAGTTAGATATGCAATACTGGGATAGTGTCAATGGCACAACAACTTGGAAAGATAAGATAGCAGAAGTCAAAGCAGATAATCCTAAACCCTAATTATAAATAACTTTCATGAAATTGTCTGACGATACCTCGATTTCGATGCCTATTCGAAATATGCTATCGATTATAGTTGGGGTAGCTGTCGGAGTTTATGCCTATTTTGGCATCATGGAAACGCTCAATCAACATAGCACCAGGCTAGAGTTGATGGAAAAAGACCTAGAGCTAAACACTGAGTTTAGAATTAAATGGCCCAGGGGGTTGATGGGCAATCTCCCAGCTGATGATGAACAGTTTATGTTGTTAGAGTTCTTGGCTGGGCAAGTGGAAAAGCATCAAATAATCTTAGAAGAAAACGCACATTCTAAAGTCATGATAGAACACCTCCAGGATGTGGTCGATCAACTATCTGGAGATGTAGAAAAGCTAAAAGATCAAACACGAGATATTAAATTTGCTAATGGGAACGGAGACCATTAATGATTAAGACAGTATTAGCCTTATGTTTGTTTAGTGGTGGTGTATTAATTGAACATACAATCCAGGACTCTGTGAGTGAATGCCTCAAGAACAAAAGAGTTATGGAGCGTAATATGAGAGATGCTCAGATTGTTTGTGGTGAAGTGGAAGCAGAAATAGACGTTAAAATTATTAACGGCAAAGAATACGAATTTATAAAAAGTATCTCAAAATCAAAAGGGTAATAATAAGAACTATTTGTTACCTGGTATTACTTAATCCCTGGTTACCTAGACTATAAAAAAATTTTATGTTCCTATGATCTTATGAGTACAGCAAAAGAACTACAGCATTTACTTGATAAGGCCAAAGAAGCTAATCGAGAACTACGCAAAGAAAACCGAGAACTAAAAAAAGAAAGCAAAGAAAAAGATCTGCACATTCAGTTTTTAACAGAAAGATTGTCTGTTTGGGCTGATCGTAACTTTGAAGAGAGACAAGCTAGGTTCAATATGACGATTGATGATGTCATGAAGTTTGCTCTTCAAAAACCTGATAACTCCAAAGAAAGAGAGTTAGCAGAAAAATTAAGTCAACAAAACTTAAACAATGAAAAATTAAAACAAGGAGTAGGTGGTGACAACACAAGCTGAAAAACTAAATAAACTAGATAAGGAAGTAGCAGTCATATCAGAGCGAATTAAGTTGATTGAGTCAAATCATCTTCGCCATATTGAGTCAGATATTTTAGCTATCAAGAGAGTGTTATGGTCTGTCGGTTTTCTTTTACTAACCCAGTTTATTGTTATCATCAAAGACTTACTTATTTGACTAACCCCTTGTAACCTTACGAGATAGTAAGGTGCTAAAGACTTTTTCGACAAAATTCAAAAATCAATAACATCATATTAAGGTGAAAATATTATTATTAAGTGATACTCACTTCCCAGCCCAACACCCGGATTACTGGCCTTGGATTAAGGCTATCAAGAGTCTAACAAAATGGAACAAAGTTATCCATATCGGAGACCTGGTAGACTTCTCTAGTGTATCTTTTCATTCTATCTCTGCTGAAACTGACAACCCTACGACAGAAGTAGAAAAAGCAAAAACAGAAATAAAGAAATTAGAAAAGTTATTTCCTAAGATGGATATCTTATATGGAAATCATGATATCCGAGTCATACGCAAAGCTGAGAGTTTTGGTATCCCCAGGAGCTTTCTCAAAGATCTCAATAAAATGTTTGAGATCAAAGCAAAATGGAAATGGCATGACAAGTTAATTGTTAAGCTTAAAAACGGAAACAATGTTTTCTTTACGCATCATTTTAAATCAAGTGTAATTCAAAGCTCTAAGGAGCTTGGATGTTCCCTGGTTACCGGGCATCAGCATACCAAGAGTGAATTAACTTATTGGTCTTCACCGACAGCACTGAATTTTGCGATGTGTATAGGATCAAGTATTAACCCAAAGGCTGAGAATTTTAGGTACTCGAAAAACTTTATTAAGAGGCCCATCATATCGATTGCTAGTATTGGTTATGTCGGATACTGCCAACCCTGTATCCATTCAATGCCTTTAGATAACAAAGGAAGGTGGACAGGCCAACTATGAAAAACAGTGACATCCTCAATATAGCATCACAGCTCGTCAATAATGATCGTAACGATCAACATGGCGACATGACTACGAACCATATTAATATTGCCAAGCTCTGGTCAGCCTATAAAGGCGTGGAGTTTACTGCTCATGAAGTAGCAGTCATGATGGCTCTATTAAAGATAGCTAGAACCAAGATAGGCAAAGTAAATCCTGATGATTATGTGGATGCTTGTGGCTACCTGGGTATAGCTGGAGAAATAGCAAGTGAATAATGGACATCAAAGAAAAAACAAAACAATCAATAAAAAAACATGAAGGTTATAGGCTAGAGCCATACAACCTAACTTATAACGGAGTGACAGAGTCCTGGCAGACTGGTGGATGGGGTCACAAAATATTACCCGGTGAAGAAATCCCAACTACCGAAGAAGGTTGGTTAGCTATCTTTGATAAAGATTTTGATAAAGCCTGGGATTCAACTGAGGTTTTATGTGAGACTTATAATTTACCAGATAATGAAGAGATGATGTCTATCTTGTGTGAGATGATTTATCAACTTGGATATAAAGGTGTCCAAAATTTTAAGATGATGATTAAAGCTCTCCAGGAGTCAGACTTTGTTGAAGCTCATTATCAAATGCTCGACAGCCGGTGGAGAAATCAAACAAAAAATAGATGTGAAGAACTAGCAGAAAGAATGAGGGATATATAATGTGGGGAATGTTAGTGAAACCATTATTAGGTGTAGCCGGTGATGTTGTTAAAGGTGTAGTCGAAACAAAAAAAGCAAAAGCTGAAAACAAACTTACCGAGATCAAAGCAAAGACTAAGTTAATGGAAAAACAAATAGCTGGTGAAATTGATTTTGACTTAAAAGCAATCGAACAAAGTGGAGATAGCTGGAAAGACGAAGCCTGGACAATTTTATTTATCATGATTATTGCTGGATGTTTTATTCCACCATTTCAACCTTATGTCGAAAGAGGGTTTAATGCCTTATCTGCAACTCCATCCTGGTTCCAATTTGCCATGTATGGAGCTATTGCAAGTAGCTTTGGATTACGTTCACTAACAAAATTCATGGGTAAAAAGTAATGGCAGAATACAAAGGAAGAAAAGTCACCCTCAACAAACCCATGGCTGGTGATGTTAAAAAATTTAAAGTATTCGTCAAAGACCCTAGCACCGGAAGAGTAAAGAAAGTTAACTTTGGTGCAAAAGGTATGTCTATTAAGAAGAATAATCCTGATCGTAAAAAATCTTATTGTGCTAGGTCAGGTGGTATTAAAGGCACGAATAATCGACTATCAGCTAATTATTGGTCAAGAAAGATGTGGAACTGTTAATGGCCTCTCAGAATGTACCCGTAGATAGAGCTTTGTATGCACGAGTAAAAAGTGAAGCAAAGAAAAAATTTGATGTTTATCCAAGTGCTTATGCGAATGCCTGGTTGGTAAAAACTTATAAAAAAAGAGGTGGTAAGTACCGAACCAAAAAAGCATGAGTAGAGCAAGTGGAGGATTAACCAAGTGGTTCAAGGAAGACTGGGTTGATATTGGATCGAAGAAAAAAGATGGAAGCTTTGCAAGTTGTGGTCGCTCATCCACTAAAGGCTCCAAAAGAAAATATCCAAAGTGTGTTCCAAGATCAAAAGCAAACAGTATGACTTCAGCACAAATTAAGTCAGCTGTAAGAAGAAAGAGAAACAAAAGACAAGGTGTTGGTGGTAAACCAACCAATGTAAAAACATTTGGCTAGTATTAAAGACGATATTATCCGGTGGTCAAAAGAGGTAATAGAAAAACCTAATGAACACCTGGGTAACTTTCCAACTTGTCCTTATGCTCAACAATGTCGAATACAAAATACTTTTAAGATTGAAGAACTTCATGAAGCTCAACAACTTATTCCCCTGGTGGTTGATTGGGCCAATAAATTAAAACGAACTCGATATCGTATCGTAGTCATTGGGTGTTCTGATTTATCTTTATCAGCAACAGAATTATCATCAGCGATAGAAGCTTTGAATTTTGCTTATATGCCCAAAGATGTTTATCTCATGGCCTCGCATCCAGAGACCGGAGATGATGACATAGATTTTCTTTACGATCACGAGTTTAAAACAGCAAACGAATTTTCAATGGTGTTGATACAACGCTATCAAGATCTTGAAGAGGCATCCGAAAAACTCAAGAGAGTAGGTTACTACAATCATTGGGAGAAGGATTACTACAAAGCAACTGTCTTACACAGGCAAGAACTACAAAGGAGAATAAACGATATGAGAGGCATGAAGAAAACTGCTAACAAGATCAACGGAAAAAAGAATAAGAAAAAAGATAAGAAGAAAAAAACTAAAAAGAAGTAATGAGCAAATGCGAAAGCTGTGGCTGTATCTGTCATCAAGGAATGACTTGTATGTGCGAATGTGCAATTTGTCGATGCCAGGAATGTAATGAAAAAAATATCTCTTCCTGAATACGTCAGTATAGGACATTTTAAAATTTACCTAACTCCCATCGATCATGATGTAGCCTACAATGTTTGCGAAATGCAAGGGTGTTTTCTGAGTAAACCACCCTACCAAATTTATTTAGATAAAGACATTATTGATCGAAATGATGTCGACAGTAAGAACCTGGTTATCCATGAACTCTGTCATGCGATCTACTATATCTATTTACTCAAAGACAAAGACGAAGAGTCGATAGTCAACGGAATGTCTAATGGCATTACTGAGTTATTTTATAAATCAGAATTAAAGGAGTGGTTAAAGAGTTGCGATGGTTAAGGTTTATTTCTTGGTCGGATATCTATGTACTTATCTAACCCAAAACTATGTCGACCCTCACTGTACGTCATTTGCTCGTAAGTATATGACGAAAGAAGAATGCAATAGAGATATTGAGTTCATTGATGCAGTGGCCCTGGAGCTACGCCAAACCACTTTAACACAACATAAATTAGCTTGTTTAGAAGCACCGATTAAAACACAAGGATCATGAGTTTATTAAATTTAGGAATTAAAGCTTTTCAGTATGCACCGAGAGCTATGGCTGGTGTTCGGTCTCTATTATCAGATCCTGTAAAAAGCACTGGACTTGTTACTGGTGGTATCCTGGGTGGTAAAGCTACTGAAGAAACAATCAACTCCGGTATCCTGGGTAACTCTAACATGATCCAGGAAGGTATGAACTTCTTTTCTAGCCCGGCAATCAACTTCCTTAATGACATCCGTAATACCCCATCAGGCTCTATCCTGACTCCTGACCTGGGAGCTATTGATGCTGAAAACAAATTTAATGAAGAACTTAACAAGAAAATAACAACAGCAACTCAAGACGATCAATCCAATATTCTCATTACACCTGAAGTAGAACAACCCTCAGGTCTCTTAACAACTCCCGAAATAGATCCTTTGGATTTTAGTAATACAACTCCAATGCCAGATCAATCTCTCTTATCTGATTATATTTTAACTGCCGAAGAAGCTCCTGAGACTGAAGAAGGTTTATTATCAGAGTCATCCAATCCTTATTATTCTGTTTTAGCTGAAGCTGTCCTGGATATGAATTTTAATTCTGGTTCAGGCCAACAGATCTTAAACCAAATAAATAATATGCCAGGCATCAAACAATCTGAGATTGTCGATACAGGATTAGATAATTTTCTTTCAGGCAAAGATAAAGTTACAAAAGAAGAATTAGATAACTATATCCTAGAGAATAATATCTCTACTAAAATTAATGATGTAGTTTTAGGTGATTTAGGTAGTGGCAAACAAATATCATTTGTGAAATCAAGACTATTTTTACCTGACTCTTTAAAAGATGTTAACAGCATTGAAGATGCAAAACTTGTTGTTAATAACGATTACGACTTATATGAAGACTTTAAAAGTTTTTATAATGCCTCAGGAGAAGATTTAGTAGTTAATGATCCAGCTACAGGATCAACTACTTTAAGAAGTGAAGCTACTACTAATTTCGAAGAATTAGAGGGCCAAGAAGAACAAAATGCAATCAACGATTATTTGTATTATGTTCATGGAATAACAGAAAAAGATGCAACAATTAGGCCTAAGTACGAGTCATATACTTTACCTGGTGGAGATAATTATAAAGAATTATTAATTACTCTTCCCACTCAAAATGTAATTAACTTTAATTCAAGCCACTTTTCTGGTTCTGATTTTCCTAGTGAAAATCTTTTGATTTCTCATGCAAGATTTAATGAAAGAGAAATTGAGGGCAAAAAGACTTTATTTATTGAAGAAATACAATCTGATCTTCATCAACGAGGTAGAAAAAAAGGTTATCAAGAGTCTGATTACAATATGAATGTCAATAATCTCAACAATGAAATGAGATCAATTAAAAAAAATATAATTGACCTAGAAGAACAACTACCAAGCTTAACAAAAGATGATTATAACAATCAAATAAATGAAATTAAAAATCTCGAACAAAAATATCAAGACGTAATAGAAAAAAGAGAAAGATTAGTTCAAGACAATAAAAAGAAAGTCCAGGATACTCCATTTAAAAAGAACTGGCATGAACTCACCATGAAGAGATTAATTAAATATGCTGTCGATAATGGTTTTGAAGCAGTTGCTTATACTCCAGGTGAAGTTCAAACTGAAAGATATAATTTAGCAAATTACATTGATAATATACAAATTAGCCCATCAGATAAAGCAGATGGCAAAATTTATTTACAAGCATATTCTGAATATAATCAAGATCAGATATATGGAAATCATATATATCCCGATCAATTAGAAGAATATGTTGGAAAAGAATTATCTGCAAAAATTACTAAAGATTTAAAAGAAAAAAATATTTTAGAAAATTACAAAGAAGCAAAAATATTAGAACAAAAAGGTGAATTTATAAATATTGATGGTCTATCTTATTCTGGTTTAGATTTAAAGGTTGGTGGAGAAGGAATGACTGGTTTTTATGATAAGATACTTCCATCTTTCTTGAATAAATATTTAAAAAAATATAACAACAAACTAAGTTATGTACCTAACTACAAAACAGAGAGTGGTGCATACAGCGATAATATTGATACAACCATTAGTTTTGGCCAACCTATTGATGATACGCCTCTTAGAGATGCTCAAACGATTGAAGATGCTTTTTATGATGTAAGAAATGATGAAAAGTTAAGAGAAGAGTTTTACAAATATGAAAGATATCGAGGTATAGATACCGATATTGTAAATAACATCAATGACGATGTATTGGTTGAACAGTTTTTAAGATCTGAATATGATATGGAGTACGAAGGTACTGGAATTGAACCAGTAACTATTGATAGTTTACCTTACTTTGAGATTACACCTGAAATGAAAGAAGAAATTGGCAAGAAGGGAATTACCATGGCTAAATTAAACTCAGGACTTTTATCTGTAGCTTAAATATTATAAGATCTTTGTACCGGGGTCTCCTTTTGTGTGTTGTTACTTAATTGGAAAACCCCGGCTATAAACTATTCTCCGAAAAACTCCCTGACAAAATAAAGTAGAACTGCAACTATACCGAAATGGACTAATAAAGTCAGTGCATCATTAATCATAGGGTCTCCTTTTGTGTGTTGTTGTGTGTTGTTGATTTTAAGGTACTGATTTCTCTATATGTTACAAGAAAAGAATGCACAATTTTACACAAAGGTTGTCGGAATTGTTGTTTATGGGGTGTAACACCTTGTTACCAAGGAGGTGTTAGTGTTGATTTTGAGGAAAAATGGCGATAAATGTGCTATTTTGTGCAACACCAAGTTACAAGAAATTCCCTTATTTCTCGGTGCTTTTCACCTCATGTAACATCATGGGTAAAAATTTTTTGCACAATTTTTGCACAGTTAGGGGGTTAAAGTGTTCGTCTAATATGATTAGGGAAACGACCTTCTTCTTTGAATGTTCTGTAGGCTGACATCCAATCTTTCTTGTATTCATTCTGACAAAATTCTTTTATTGCCTTTTCAGCCGATGGCTCCATACAGAAAAGATTTTTCATTGTTTCAAGTATTCTTCTCATTGCAAATTCCTTTCTGTAAAAATTATAGCAAACAGAAGTGGGAATTTTCGTATGTTAGTTTTCGGTATCTAGTATGCTGGTGCTGACGAGAAGAATTGAACTTCCGACTTCTATCTTACCAAGATAGCACTCTACCACTGAGTTACGTCAGCATTAAAGTTTCTTTATAGCATCTACCTTACGAGTATCAACGACCTTGGCATAGCGTAGAGCCATCTTTTCAGAAGACCATCCCCCCAGGCTCATCAAAGTTGATATATCCGAGTTCTTTAATACTCGTGTTGCAAACGTATGACGAAATTTATGAGGATGAGTTTTTATTCCTGATCGAGCTTCCATTGTCTTCCAGGCACTTCTAATTCCAAAACGAGTTGTATAATGAAAGACTTTACCTTGACCTGGTTTACCTAATTCTTTTTTTAACTTCGGATGGATGTAAATGTATTTATATTTTTTTGTCTTAGACATATACACCGATATTAATTTTTCTTCGTAATCTATATCAGACCACTGAAGATTGATTGCCTCTGATATACGACAACCCGTATAATATAAAAAACAAACCAGTGGTCGCAGTTTCCCAGCATGACGCAATAACAAATCAAACTCTGTATTATTATGCCAGGTTATTTTTGTTTCTTCTGTTTTATACTTTTCTAATTTAATCGGCTGACTATTCATCTTTTTCATTTGTACATTGACCAATGCCTGGATAACCACAATCACCCTATTAATAGAACTATTTTTTATTCCTGGAGTTAAACAACTTTTAATATGATGAGAAAAATCTGGTCGGATTTCATTCACCAAGACATGGCCGAACTTATCCGTTACCTTAAAGATTTGATTTATGTGGTGGATATGCAGACTCTTGGAGTCAATATAATCTTCTGAAGCTTCTCTTAAAGTTGGCCAGTGTTTCTTTTTACCAGCCAACTTATCATAATATAAATTCTCTAATTGCTTGAGGACTTGCTCAGCTTCTTTTTTGCTCTCTGTACCTGAGGATTGGCGAATGATATTTCCGTTAATGGTTCCGGAGATTTGCCAGTAGACGCTATCCTTGCGTTTCTTGAGTTTGAGCATTCTATTATCTTTTTTATATGATTTGCCGTAAATCTCAAGTGGACAGGAACTCGATGATAAAACTCCTCTTCAGGATGTTTCGCCTCTAAGTCACTAATAAGCTTATAAATGGTCTTACGATGCACTTTTAAGTGGTTCGCAACTTCCTGGATGGTGTAATACTGTTCCATTATGAGTACAACCTCCCTCCAGCTACTGCCACTTTATTCAAGGACATCTGAGCCGTTATAGTCATCTCAATAGCCTTTAATGAAATATAAAGTTCATTAGCTTCTCCCTTACATTTCTTAAAAGATTCTAAAGCTTCTCGATAAGCTTCCGAGGATAAGGCATACTTTTCAGAAGCAGTCGCAGATTTACCTTGCTCCATAAAACCTACTTCTTCTTGCGACCTGATAGATTTTAAGTTCTGTTCCCAAAACCTAGCTTCAGCATCCTTAAAAGCCCATTTTTGACCATCTTGGCTATACTTTTCTATTTGCTTATTAATATCAGCACCAATTCTTAACAGATTTTCATTCTGCATCTTTGATCCCCAATCTTTTTATTGTGACACTAAAAAGTTTTTTAGCTTCCTTAAAAGGATCACCATTGTAACAATTCTCCCAGAACCAATCTTCAGATCGATTAGGTTGATGAAGAAGTGCATGGCAATCATGACACAAAGGTACAGTAAATTCATCTGAGACCCTGGAACCTATAGACTTTAAATGTCCTGGTTTACGTTTACGGATATGATGAGCCTCGACTCCCATATCACTGCCACATACGATGCAAGGATGTTGCCTTACAAATCCTAAATGTACTGCTGACCGAAATTTGGTCTTAGCCATTGTTGGGATATACAGGGTTCCCGTATTGATCGTATTCCACATCTTGACCTCCATGATTGTTACCAGCTACGTTAGGCACTGCTTGACCCAAAGGTTTAAACCCCTGGTTGTTTCTCTGATTATAATTATTACCCTGGTTATAGTTTTGATTACCTTGATTATAATTTTGGTTACCCTGGTTATAATTATTGTTTTCCTTTTTGGGTGGCTCTGGATTTTGGGCATAGAAATTTCCAAGAATATCTTTTAATTGGTCATCTCTAATATTTACAGTAAATGTTTGCCCAGGATTTAATCTGACATTCTGATTAAACTTACCAGACATATAAAAACCATGTGGGCCAGATTTAAACCAAATTGCTCCAGCATCTACATTCTGGTTACTGACATCATCTTTAATTTTAAGTCCACAATGTGGTCTTAGGTTTTTCTTCGGTTCGTTATTATTATACATTCGACTTTCTCCTTTTGTGTGTTGTTGCCTTATAGTTAGCTTTTTCTTTGTTAAATTGTGGACAAAGACCTGACTTGCCCACATCGCAATACAAAGCACATCGCATAGACTTACCAGCACGAACCCATCGTTCTTCTTCAGAACATTGAGGCTCAGTCGCACCATCAAGATGTTGACCATAATCTAGCTCTTGGTGAGCTGAAACCTTGTACTGGAGATGTTGCTCTATTTGCTCAAGTGATAATTCTGGTACTTTACGCTCAAAAAACTCAGCACTTGGAAAGTTATTAATTTCCACTGACTTACGCTGAGTCCAATGTCGACAATAAACCAATAAAGATAAATCATGAACATTGTATCCATTTTGAGTAAACGCATACTTGTAAGCTTGTAGTTGCCAGAAGTATTTATGTTTCGGAAGTACACCGGTTTTTTCAAATCGATTAAATTCTTTAAGAACTTGTTCCATCTGAAATGCACTAGTCGACTTCCAGTCTCTGATGATGATATCTTTATCAGTCATGTTAGGATTAGTAACATTAAGATATTCCACCAGGTCGGCTCTGCCAGATATTGTCCATTCACTAATAGAACCTTTAACTTTGAAAAATGTCTCAACTTCTCTTTTAAATCTTCCTGTCTCTAACAAGAAGGGTAAAAAGAAATTTTCAAAGGCTCGGCCTATCGTAATAGGAATAACCTCTTGTGTGGTTTTGATTACTTCAACATCTCGAAGTAAGTTTTTCTTTTTGTAAACCAGAGGTTCATGATCCAGCAGATCTGATAAATTAATATCTGAAGTTATAGTTTGTTTTGCTTTACGATCCAGATATTCTTTGTTTTCCTTCTCATCAACTTTCATCATCATGAAGTTAACGAGGTCGGACATCTCTTGACTCGGTACTAATTTAGTTTTCACTGTTAGAACCTCCAAAGACAATCGATCTCTCTACCTCGCTGAGAATGTCTCTGTCATCAAGAATAGCTTTAAGAAGAACATGAATTCTTCTTAAAAGAGTATTGGTATATTTTTGTGAAATTACTAACTCAGTTAGTTTTTCATCTATACTTGATGTTTCTTCTTTTGACATCAAATCTCCTTTTATGTGTTGTTAAGGAGAGATTAAGAATTATGTTTTATGATGCAAGAATAATTTCCTTAAAAAAACATTTTTTCGCTAAAAGAAACAGTAGGTTACAAAAGGTTATATTATTTAGAATAAATATTACTTATTTCTCGTTGTGTAGGTGCAAATCCACTTTCTATTTGATAAATACTAATAACATCATTTTCTACTAATTTATGTACATTAGAGGTGGGATAAACTATGATATAATATATTTTATTGTACCTTTTAACATTAGCAATAAAGCTAATAGTTTCTTTGTTTTTTTTATAAGTAATAACAGAATGGGTCTCCGTACTGAACTTAGTACCTTTTAAATTTCTTTTTTTATTAACTAAATATTGCCAACCATAATAAGGGTCAAATTTACTAATTATTACCTCATGGTCAAACCAGAGATTAGACCTATAGACAAATGCTGGGTCAGATAATCTAGGTTTTTCAATAATTCCCTCACTATTAGCAATACCAGTAACAGGAACTGTTATTTGAGTATCATAAATTCTTCCTTTTAAAAATAAATCTACCGCTTGATAAAGATTTACATTAAATAAGTTTGTTATTTTATTTAATGACTCCACTGAAATATCGCTATTGGTCTGTAAAAATTTAGAGACAATAGATGGTGAAATCTTTGCCTTTTTTGCTAATTGGTTCCATGATTTTTTAGACTCATGCTGTTTGATAAGCAAAGATTTAATCAAACTTTTTTTATAATCTTTCATTTAAACCCCCTCTGGTTAAAATTTTTTGCTCCCATAAGTTACACTATTTCCTATAAGAAGTATCCATTTCTTTTAAGAAAATTATCTACATTGAAAGTTCATAAATTTTGAGAATAGTTAAGAAATGGTGGTATTAGATTTGACCCTTCCTATTAATTCCTCCCTGTACCACCATTGTTTTTGGGGAGTTGAATTGTGTTAGATGTATCAGGTTCCGATGGAAAGATACCTCTTACTAAGTCTCAACTCAAATTATATCTATTACTCCGTAAAAGCTTAGAGCAAGGATACTCCCCAACTTACGAGGAATTGTCTCAACTCTATGGATGTGTCAAAAGTAACATCTGTATATTATTGCAAAAAATCAGAGCCAAGGGATGGGTCAATTATGTTAGTGCTTCAAAAGGGGGGATCAAACTTTTATGAGCAAAATGGAATTACCTTGGTACAAGGAATATGCTACCAATGAAATAGCCCAGCTAATCGACTTGAACGAGGTCGAGATGGGTGTCTACTACAAATTAAAGTTAGTCTACTGGAGTTCCAGGGATACCGGGATACCTGAGGATATGTTGAAGAGACTAAGTAATGAAAATAACGACTTAGTATTTAAGTATATCATAGAGAGGTTCTTTACTAAGATTGATGGTGCATACCACCATAAAGGACTCCAAGAGCAGATTGAGAAGTTTAAAGAGAACTCATTAAAGCAAAAGATCAAGCTTACTGAGAAGTCACCTTTAGGTGACCTCGAGGTGACCTCTAGCCATCTTCTCTCTTCTTCTTCTTCTTCCTCTTCTTCTTCATCTAATATTATAAATATTAAAAAGGTGAAGTCAGAAAACTTCGATAAGTTCTGGACTCAGGTTAATCGCAAGGTGAGTAAGGGCCAATGCCAAAAGGCCTACAACAAACTCCCTGAAGAGTGGAGTACACAACCTGATAAACTTGCAGAGCTATATAATGCTCACTATGACCTGGCTACTGATAAGCAGTACACCAAACACCCGGCAACCTGGCTGAATGCTGAGTCTTACCTGGATGTCATTAACAAAGCAGTAAACGATGACCTTACTGAAGACCAACAAGATGAACGAGACAAGAGTGACTGGGAATTTGCAAAAAGAATAGGTAAGTGGCCAATGGCCTACACTTCCGAAAGAATTAGAAGGTGCGAGGATAAGTATGGGAAAATCAATTCCTAAACCTTTTAGCATGAGTAGGTTTTATTGGACTCTACCTGAAGCAAGAGTAGAGTCTATCCTCAAAAAATTTCCTGATGGTTATACAAGACCAGACTTAGCAAACATAGATCGTAACTACTATATGTTTTCTGATCTCATCAATTATCAACTTTCCTTTGTGAAGCTTGGTATGCGATTTGGTATTGATAGCTCTACAGCCCAGGAAATCATCTATCAAATGTATGACATGAGTTCTTCCGATAATGAGAAGACCAGGGATCAAATTTGGTATGAGAGAACTAAACTTAGCTACATGAAATCTGTGACGGAGAATTACAAATGAACAGATATGAAATCAAAGAACCAATATGGAAAACAAGAAGTGTGGGTATAGCAGAACATCGACTCAAAAAAGATTTATTGGTTGATATTGTCTATCGCAATAAAGATGGCCAAAGAGTTTATCCTGATACATACATTGTCAGAGAAGGATCAACTCTTAATTATCCATCACAAAACATTAAAGGTAACAAAGTTTATTGGATACCGATTTCAGAATTGGAGGTTTATAAATGAAAAGAGTAACTAAAAAACAATTAGAGGGAGCAAAAAAAAATTACAAATCAAATTATAAAACAGCTCCAAAAGTTGAAAGCCTTGTCAGACATTTAAATAATGAGCCAATTTTTGTAGAAACAATTTGTAATGCTTTAGATATGTATATTGACATATTAGGTTCGACTCCACCTAGTTCTTGGTATGGAAATACAAAAGCTAATCATGAGTCAAGAATTGATATTGCATCATATCTTAATCGAAAAATAAGAGAATTACGTTAGCATTGAAATCAAAAGCTAAGATATCAGACTTTGGTGGCCAGGATATAATCAAAGGTGAGAATGGTAAACTTTATCGATTACCTGATTACCAGGAAATTGAATATGTTGAACAAGCTAAAGATCCAAAAAGATTAGAATTAAAATATAAAGATCTTTTACATTGGTATTTTAAACAAGGAGCTTTGTATCCGAAAGACAAAGAACTTAATGAAACTTTGTATGCTGTTGGATATCGATACCAGGACTTATATCATCGTGCTGGTTATGTTCAAAAAACAACAGCAGTTTTAATGAAAGATCATATCCAGGCAGATATTGAAGAAACATTAAATACTACCGGTGATTGTCAGACTGCTATTTTAAAAGCTAATAGAGAACTCAAGAGCTACGCTCCAATCATTATCCAGGTATTGATAGATAATCAACCAGCAAGAAAACATATAACTAAGTTCAGAGAAGGACTCCAGGTATTAGCCGATCATTGGGGTTATTAATAGCGAAAATACTTCACTGTTCACATGACGTTCATAAATATTTGGGTGTCTATATGATATTATCATTACATAGTCGAGAATTGTGACTAGAGGATGGGTATAAGGATTAAAAATGTATATACCTGAAACTCAACTTTATGTCGAAATCATCAGCCAGGCAATGCGTGATGCACTGGGATTATCCGGTGATCCTCAATATAACCAATTTGTAAAATCTCAAGCCCGGGCATGGTTCGATGTTAATGATCCAGATTTCATCTACATCTGTCATTTAATGGGCATGGAGCCTAAAAGCGTAATCAAGACCTTACAGAAGTTCAGTAAAGAAAAAAAAAACTTCGTGAGGAATTTCAAAATAGACCGGAAGAATTAAACAGAATGATGTGTTATGAAATCAGACAAAACTCAGAATACAAGTCGTTTCATAATATTTGAAGAGAAAGACGGCACATTCAGTGTTGTCATCCGGGTTAATCCTTTTCTCACTAAAAAACAAGCGAAAGAATTTATAGATCTAATTGCATACGAAAATGGCTACGAAACAGAAGAACTCATCGACACAGGAGAAGAAAGAACTCTCCATTAAAAAGGGTAGACCAAGCAAGTATTCGACTACATTAATTAAAGAAGTTTTAGATGACATCCGAGATGGTCAATCGGTACTCAAGTCTCTTCAGGCCCGGAGACTAGCTTATTCCACTTTCTCCACATACTTAGAGAAAGACAAAGACATTAAACAGCAGTATCTCAATGCTAGAGAGTGTGGTGCAGAACATGGTGTCCAGAAGCTAGATGACAAGTTCGATGATTACTTTGACCGACTAGCCAAAGGCGAGAAGGTGTCCTTACAAGAAGTGAAGTTACTCGAGATATATACAAAGCATATTCATCACATGGCCGGGAAGGTGTCTCCATTATATGGAACAGACAAAGACAGGCAGAGAATGGCTATACAAACTACATCAGGAGAGAAGATAGTATTTGAATGGGGAAGTTAAATGTATGAGAATATAAAACAAATTATAATTAAATTGTGGGAAATAGTAGAGAATATAGTAGAATTTATCATTAGAGTCTTAGGTTCAATCTGGAGATTAGTATTGAAAATCCTAGGTTATTTGAGAGTGGTAACATCTCAGCTCTATTCTGGCATCAAATCTATATATAGTAGGTATTTTTAGTTCCTATAATACAGATTATGCAACAAAAAAAAAGCCTTATTTTTAGCCATTTTTATAGGTAATAATTTATTACAACCAAGGAGATACTATATATTGATTTCCCCCCACCTGGCCCTGTGACCAGACCTGGTAACCCATATATACACAAGCACCATTTTTCAATGAGATTTTCACCCTATCAGGTTTTTAATTGGAGTAGGGAGGAACAAATGAAGTATCGAAAGTGCATTGTTTGTCAGAAATGGGGGTCTTTTGGTGTTCCTGTTCAATATGGGAACTATGAATTTTACTGTGGAGAACATTATTTTGAAAAAAACAAAAAAAACATCCAAAAAGAAAACATCCAAGAAGGTCAGCCTAGACTTTTTTAAACTAGCTCTTTCAGATCTACCAGAGAGAACTGTTTTAGATGACTCTTATGGCAGAGGAGTTGTTAAAGGTAACACTGTGGGCCGAATGGAAGACTATTTAAATCAAGATAAAGAATAAAAAAACGATCTCCTTCGGAGATATAGGGTCAACAATGAATAACAATGAAAAAAATACAGATACCCTATACACCCAGAAAATTACAAAAAGAAATCCATAGTAATTTAAAGCGTTTCTCAGTTCTGGTTTGCCACAGAAGATTTGGGAAGACAGTACTTGCCGTTAATGAGCTTATAAAGACTGCTTTAACATTAGATTTACCACGACCTAGATGTTTTTATATGGCTCCTACGTTTGCATCAGCCAAAAGAATAGCCTGGGATTTTTTAAAACACTATACATCGGTTATTCCTGATATTGAATATCACGAAACAGAACTAAGAGCCGATTTTCCTAACGGAGCGAGGATACAATTACTATCTTGCGAAAGACCCGAAAACGTCAGAGGTATTTATATTGACCAGATTGTTCTGGATGAATATCAAAACTTTCCTCCGAATATGTTTGCTGAGATCATTCGACCAGCTACTAGTGATCGTGGTGGAAAAGTTATCTTTCAAGGAACCCCGAATGGATTTTCCTCTCCCTTATTCGAGATGTATCAGCTCTCTCAACAGGAAGAAAGCTGGTTCGGTAAGATCTTTAAGGCCTCCGAAACGGGCATTATCGAAGCTGAAGAGCTTAAAGAAGCCAAGAGAATTATGCCTCCAGAGGTGTATGAGGCTGAATATGAATGCTCCTTCGAAGCACAGGCCATTGGAAGTATCTACTCAGCATCCTTGAGTAAATGTGATGATGAAGGTCGAGTTAGTAAAATACCTTATGACTCAGCTTATAAAGTTTCCACCTTTTGGGATCTGGGAATGCAAGACAAAACAGCGATCTGGTTTGTTCAACAAGTCGGAACAGCTGTTCACTTAATTGATTACTTTGAAGACTCTGGAGAGAGCCTGGAGTATTACGCTACAGTCTTACAAGATAAAGGTTATCTCTATGATACGCATTATTTCCCTCATGATGCCAAAGTCAGAGAACTCGGTACGGGTAAATCAAGATTTGAGGTTGCTCAATCTTTAGGAATGCCGGTCTCGATTGTTCCCAAATTATCCGTTCAAGACGGAATTAACCAGGTACGAATGACGTTAGGTCGATGCTGGTTTGATTATGAAAAAACAAAACAAGGTTTAGATGCTCTTCGTCAATATCGATGGGCAACCAATGAAAAAGGAGAAAGTAAGAATAGACCAGAACACAACTGGACTTCGCACAGTGCAGACGCATTTCGATATATGTGCGTAGGGTTGAATGAAAGTAAACATTGGAGTTCTAAAATTAATTACCCTCAATTAGCAATCGTATAACATGGCAAAATTAAACAAAGACAAATTATTATCTCTCGTTTCCCAAGAGATCACCAACTCATTAGGATTTTATGGTGGAGATTTATCAGAACATCGAAGACAAGGTTTAAAATTTTACCTGGGGGAACCTCTAGGTAATGAAGTTGAAGGTCAGTCTCAAGTAGTCTCTCAAGATTTATTAGAGACGATTGAAACGATCATGCCTTCCATGATGAGAATTTTTACCCAGGGTGAAAGTATTGTTCGATTTGAAGCTCAACAACCTGAAGATGTCGAATTTGCTGACCAGGCAACGGATTATATCAATCATATCTTTTCAAAAGATAATAATGGTTATCAGTTACTGCATACGATGTTTAAAGATGCCCTGATCTCTAAAAATGGTTTTGTCAAATTCTATTGGAAGACTTCTCAGGAACAGAAAAAAGAAAGTTACTCTCAACTCACCGAAGAAGAATATCAAAAATTACTCCTGGATGAGGATATTGAGATTATCTCTTTAGAAGAAGAACAAAATGACCAGGGAATGACTTTGTATGATGTAGAAGTCAAACGAGTTAAAGATATTGGTCGTGTTTGCATTGAGAATGTACCACCCGAAAACATGATGGTCTCTCGATATGCTACCTCTTTAGATGATTGTAATTTTATTGCTCAACGAGTTTATAAAACGAGATCTGAATTAGTGGATATGGGTTTTGATCGTAAGATCGTAGAAGACCTCCCACCGAGTGATGAAGAAGTTTATAATGATGAAGCTGTAACCCGTAAATCTTACGAAGATCACACGACTGATTTTAATTATCAAAATATCGATCCTTCCATGACAACAGTGTTAGTGACGGAGTGTTATTTAAAATGTGATTTTGATGGTGACGGAATTGCTGAACTCAGAAAAATAACAGTAGGGGGTAATGGCTATAATAATTATCAACTCTTAGAAAACGAAGAGATTGAACAAATTCCTTATGCGATGTGCGTAGCAACTCCGATGCCTCATCGTTTCTTTGGATTGTCCATGTACGACTTAATTGGTGATATCCAAGAAATCAAAACTACCTTACTGAGACAAATCTTAAACAACGCCTACCTCCAGAACAACTCTCGATTAGTAGTTCAGGACTCCATGGCGAATATTGATGATCTGTTAGTGTCTCGCCCGGGAGGTATTGTTCGAGTGAAATCACCGGATGCTGTGAAACCCCTGGCAACCCCTAACTTCATTAATGAAGGCCTCGCCATGATAGGTAAGATTGACGAAATTAGAGAAGCTAGATCAGGTGTCTCAAAAGTTCAAATGGGATTAGATGCCGATCAAATCAATAAATCTCATACGACAGCTGTTAGTTCAAACTTAATGATGAACGCCTCTACACAACGAATAGAGATGATAGCTCGTAACTTTGCTGATGGGGTTAAAAAATTATTCCAGGGATTATTAACTTTGATTTGTACTCACCAAGATCACGAAAGAATTATTAAACTAAGAGGAAAGTTTGTACCGATTAATCCTCGAGAATGGGTAGATCGATACAATGCCACTGTTGTTGTAGGACTGGGTACAGGATCACAAGATCAACGCCTGGATGTTTTAACCAGAATTTTAAATGTCCAAGAAAAATTAATCTCTCGTGGTGGTATGGGTCTCGTAGATACACAAAAAATTTACAATACGATTGAACGATACCTGGAGAATGCTGGATACAAAGATGCGAACCAGTTCTTTAATAATCCGGCAACACAACCTCCGAAACAACCGATGCCGAAAAAACCTGATCCAGCCATGGCTCTAGCTCAACAAGAGCTAATGATGAAACAAGCTAAAGAAAGAGCTGAGCTACAGTTAAAGGCCCAAAAGCAACAAACAGACGCTCAATTAAAATCGACAAAAATGAGACAAGACGATCAACTCAAAAGAGAAAGATTAGATTTAGATCAACAACGCCTGGCAACAGAAATCATTAGAGATCAAAATTTAGAAAATTATCAAAAAGAAAAATTAGCATCACAAATTGTGAATGAACAAAATAGAGAACAATTAGAAAACGAAAAATTAGCAAAGGATATATTAAGAGGTAAATAATGTTTCAACCCTTTAACAAAACCAAAACATACCAAGATGTTATCCAAAGTAGAATAAACAATGAACCAACATACAACACTAACTCTGCTGGTATGTATCGTAATCCTTATTTTGATTTAAGAACCCAACAAGAACTCGCTGGTGAACTTGATCCGACTGCAACCTATCCTAATCCAGTCTTTCAACCGACAGTCACAGAAAGCACCCCCGAAGATCCGTATGCGTGTCCGATTGGTCAAACGTATGATCCAGTCTTAGGTCAATGTGTCGATATAGTCGAAAACAATGATGATGATAATAATCAACCAGACTTACCTTACCGAGGTGTAGGCAGTGTTTATAGCCCAGAACAAAATGCTTTTATGAATATGGGATTAGGTAGTGCCTACTTTGGTTCAGGGCCTATTGATCCTTATGGTGATGGTCTGGGTGGACTTTTTAGAAGATTTACTCCGATGGGCCAACTCATGACATACCTGGACACTAATCGATTAGTCAATTCTGGTGTCTTAGATCGTGCCGATGACGGAACGCTCACTTTTGCTAAAGGTGGTAATTTAAATTTAGTTCAAAACAACCAGGCATTTGAAAATCAGATGGCTAAAGACAATATGTTTAATTTTGCTCAAAATGTTTTAGGTAAAACTGCTGAAGAAGCCCAAGCAATGGCTGATGTCACAACGAGAGGTGATAAATCTGATGACATGGGTGACGTTTACGCTGGATTAGCAGTTCAACAAACACCTAACCAATCACAATATGGTGGTGGTAATACAGTTTCTTATACCGGTAACAATAGTGGTGACTCCTCTGGTGGAAGATCAAATGCAATGTTTACTGCAAAAACACAAAAATTTGCAACACCTACAAAAACATACAATACAGATAAATTTAAAGGAACAGGATTTATAGGTGGTAGATAAAGAAAAAGAAATTCAAAGAGGCCATAGAGCTAAACAAATTTTAGAAGACGAGATTTTTATCGAGTCTATCAACAAAATTCGTACTGAGTTAATGAACCAATGGTTAAACTCAGATGAAACCAGTTCAGAACAAAGGGAAAACATTTTTCGCATGAGAAGAATGTTAGAAGTTGTTTTGATGCAACTCCAGTCTGTCTTAGAGACTGGCAAGTTAGCAACCCAAGAAAAACAATCTCAATAAATTAAGGAGAGACAATGGCAGAACAACCAGCGATGGACTCTGCAACTGATAATTCTGTAGAACAGAAACCAGTTGAACAGAAAATATACAAAAGCGAACATGATGCAGTCGATGACATGAAGACCCTTTTAGGTTTACAAGAGAAATCAAGTGAACCTGAAGCCACAAGGACTCATGAAGTCGAGAGTGAAGTGTCCAACCCAGAGGAAAACGACTCTACAAAGAATAACGAAGACCTCGGAGAAGATGCAGAGCTTATCAACCTACTAGACGAAGAAGAACCTAGTGAAAGTAACGAGGAGTTAATCGACTTAGATGGCGAAAAACTAACCTTAGAAGAAATCAAAAAGGAACGACTCCGACAGAAGGATTATACTCAGAAGACACAAAAATTAGCCGAAGAGAGAAAAGAAATTGACTCACTAAAAACTAATTTGTCCAAAGAGTACGATGTGGCTAAGCAACAAAGAGATTATTACCAACAACAACTCCAGGTATTAACTCAACATTTACAACAGGCAGATAACCAGGTAGATCTCGATAGACTCTATCAAGAAAATCCAGCTGAATATGTCCGATTAAAAGCTGAACAGGATAAACGTAGAGAAGCTCTACAAGTTGCTCAACAAGAACAACAACGTATCCAGGCTGAAAAACAGCAAGAGCAAGAAAAGACATATAACCAGTATTTGGAAAAAGAAAGACAGATCTTATCTGAAAAACTTCCTTTGTATGCTGATAAAGAAAAAGGTCAAAACCTGAGAAAAGATCTTGTGAATTATGCGAAAGAACAGGGATACAGCCCAGAAGAGATTTCAATGCTGGTCGATCATCGAGCAGTGCTAATGCTCTACAATGCGTATCGCTATGACAAACTAAAAAAAGCAAACTTACAATCCAAGAAAGTTTCTAAGAAACCTAAAATTATTAGCACCACAAATAAAACTGTTGACGCACAACCTGAAGGTAATCGTAGGTTTAAATCTCAAATGGACAAGCTCAAGAAGTCAGGAAACATCAACGATGCAAAATCTGTCTTCGAAGAGATGATTAAACACAAAGCAATATAATAGAAAGGAAAATATCAAATGGCCGTTCCAAGCAACACATTTGAATCATTTGATTCCAATTCTATAAAAGAGTCGTTTGAGGATATTATTTACAACATCGCTCCAGCCGACACCCCTTTTATGTCAGGAATTGGTAAGGTCAATGTACCACAAACATTACATGAGTGGTCAGTAGACGCTCTCGCAGACGCTGGTGCAAACGCACAAGTCGAAGGTGACGACTACACAGCTGGTTCAAGATCAGCAACTGTAAAACTTAACAACAGAACACAAATCTCAGCAAAAGCTGTAGCAGTATCAGGAACCATTGAAACAGTCGACCAGGCTGGTAAAGGTTCTGAACTTGCTTATCAATTATCTAAAGCCGGTAAAGAGCTTAAAAAAGATATTGAAAGAGCTATGGTTGGAGTTGAAAATGCAAAAGCATCTGGTTCTTCAGGAACTGCTCGTGAGAGTGCATCTTTAGGAACCTGGTATGGTGGTAACATCCCTGGTACTGCAACTTCTGCTGATAACTATTCAGTAGGTGGTACGCCTTCAGCTGAACCAGCTGGTACTGGTGCAACTGCAATCGCTGGTGGTACTAACAGAACTTATACTGAAGCTCTACTTAAAGCTGGTGTACTCAAAGCCTATCAATTAGGTGGTAATCCAGAAGTAGTTATGATGACTCCATCACATAAGCAATTAGCTTCTGCTTTCACAGGCGTAAGCACAGCTTATAGAGATGCTTCATCAATGTCAGTAATTGGTGCCGTAGATTTGTATATTTCTGACTTTGGTGAATTATCCTTTGTCGCAAATAGACTACAAAACGCAAACAGAGTGGATATCTTACAGATGGACACCTGGGCGATGGGATCACTAAGACCTTTCCAAACAAAGGAATTAGCATCTTCTGGTGATAACGAGAAGAGATTACTCTTAACTGAGTGGACTCTCGTAGCACATTCACCAAACGCTAACTATGGTATCTTTAACCTAACTGCATAATTATTTATCTATCGAGGGGGTTTTCTACCCCCTCATTCATTTTCATATAGGAGCAACAATGTTTAAAAAATCTATTTACAAAAGAGGTAGTCATAAAGGCAAAAGCAATTTGACTATGACCAAAGGCGATGGAAAAGAAGTTTCTATGGCCAAAGGTGGTGACAGATTTTTCCAGATGGGCAAAAAGAGAATTGCTAATCAAGGTCTAGCTGTCATGGATACAATCGACAAGGAAATCGCAAACGCAATTAAATCATAATGACAAAAAAACTAAGCATTGATGTAGGGTCAGAAGTTATTAAGTCTAAAATTCACTTAGACGAGGGAGAGAAAAAAATACACATTGAAGACTCCCAGGATGTCTCAGAAATTTTAAGCAACAATAAAAGAGATGCTATCGATCAAGCTTACAAGATGAAAGGATTTCAAGATGCTAAAATGTATAAAGTGGCATCTATTCCTTTAATTGTCGTTCAGCAACTTGCACAAAAAGGAATTATGTATCCGAATGGTGCGATCAAAGATAAAGAACGCATGAAGAAGTGGTTAAACGACCCGGACAATAAAAATTTTAGAATTTACCAAGGTAAACTGTAATGGCTATCACCAATTTCACTAACTTAAAAACAACAATCGCTAATTATCTGAATAGAGATGATCTCACATCGTACATTCCAGATTTTATTACATTAGCAGAGTCTCGCATGAATAATGAGTTACGAGTTAGAGAAATGGAAACCATTGACACATCCACAACAACAGTTGCTGGTACACAAGCGTATAGTCTTCCTACCGGATTTATTGAAGCAAAGTATGTTATCTTTCAATCTGATCCGTATGCTATTTTACAATACAAAGCTCCTTTTGATTTCTTCAAAGACTATAATGCTAGTGTTAGTTCAGGAAGGCCGTCATTCTTTACCATTATTGGTACAGAAATTAACCTGGGTGTTACTCCAGACTCAGCAAAAACTTTAGAGATTGCCTTCTTTAAAAAACTCACTGCTTTATCAGATAGTAACTTAACCAATACCATTTTAACTAATTATCCTGATTTATATTTATATGGAGCATTAGCAGAGTCAGCTCCGTTCTTAATGCAAGATGAGCGACTCGATGTATGGGCCAAGTTATACAAAGAAGCTTTACGAATTGCTAACTCTAGTTCCGAGAATGGAAGAAGTGCATCTCAGAACTTACAAATGTCAGCTGATGTGGTGGTCTAATGATAAAATTTGGAGATTTACAATCAGATCTTCCGACTTACCAAAATACGGGAGCCTTAAAAGCTGATAATGTTATTCCCTTAAAAGAGGGATATAAAAGTTTCCCAGGATTTGTGGAATTAAGCGACACTGCTCTTAATTCAGTTCCTGTCGGTTTATTTACATCAATCGGAGCTACGGGCATCACTAATTATGCTGGTGATGAAACAAAGCTTTATCAGATGGATAACAATGGTGACTTCCAGGATGTCTCTAAGTCTGGTGGTTACAGTAACTCCACGACAGAAGGATCAAGAGACTTTTGGAGTTTTACTAAGTTTGGAGATAATGTTATTGGAACTAACTTTGCTGATAACATACAAAAGTTTGAAGAAGGAACAGATACAGCCTTTAGTGATCTTGTTTCTTTAAAAGCAAAATACTTAACTGTCGTTCGTGACTTTGTTGTTGCTGGATACACTGAAGAGTCTAGTACAGAATATCCTCAACGAGTAAAATGGTCAGGACTGAATGATAGTTCTACCTGGACACCGAGCCAGGCAACGCAATCAGGTTATCAAGATATACCTGGTGAACATGGAAGACTCATGGGTATAGTTGGCTCCGAGTCATTTGGAATTATCTTTTTTGAAAAAGCAATTTTTCGAATGGAGTATATAGGAACTCCATTAATTTTTACTTTTAACAAAATTGGAAATGTGGGATGCTTTGCTCCTCGTTCTATTTCTACCTTTGGTAATACGATCTACTTCTTATCTCAAGATGGATTTTATGCTTTAGAAGGTGGTCAAGATTTAATACCGATTGGATCAGCAAAAATTAACATTACCTTCTTTAATGACTTTGTTGCAAAACCAGAAAGTATTTTTAGTGCGATCGATCCTAACAACTCGATTGTTGTTTGGTCATATCGTGGATCAGGCTCCACAGGATCAGCTGGAGTAAATAATAAATTATTAATTTATAATTATTCTGTTGGTCGATGGGCCACTGGCTCTGGACTAGATTTATATTTTATTAATACAGCATCTCAGGAAGCATTTAATACCCTGGAGTCTTTAGATACTTTAGGCAACCTTGATGGTTTACCACGATCCCTGGACTCTTTCTTCTATGATGAAGGTGTGGTTGGCCTTGCTGGTTTTAGTGCTGATAAAAAATTTGGTAAATTCTTAGGAAGCTCTCTTTCAGCTACTGTGGATACCACAGAGTTTGAAGGAGTCGAAAACAAAAGATCTACATTAATTAATGCAAGACCGATAGTCGATGCTAATGGAGAAAACACCACTGTTACGATAACTCCCATAACTCGATCATCGCAAATGAACTCAGTAACCGAAGGCACAGCTGTTACAGTACGAGATAGTGGAGATTGTCCACTTAGAGCTACATCTAGGTATCACCGACTACGAGTCAATGTGACTGGAAACTTTTCTACTCTTTCTGGAGTAGATGTCGAAGCTCGACCTGAAGGAAAGAGATAATGTCTAATCAGTTTTTAACTGTACCTTTATCCAATCCTGATACAAAAGCTCATGCTCGACAATGTGCGATTACAATTAACAATGTGATGGATGGTAAACTGAACAGTACCGGAGAAATTACGCTGACTGCTTCATCAACCACCACCACCTTATCAGACGCTAGAATAGGTTTAAATTCTGTTCTGCTCTTTATGCCTCAAACAGCCAATGCTCGAACAGCATTAAATGGTTTGTATATAACAGGCCGAGGGAGTGGGAGCTGTACTATAAATCATCCTAGCTCTACAGATACGGATCAAGATTTATCTTATGTTATCATCGGATAAAGTTTGCACCCAGGTTCCCAAACAAGATGTTTTCTTAATTTGGACTAAGGTTGCACCACTGCTCCAAAAAGCCCTGGATGGCACATATGATATAATAGATGTGGAACAAGGTTTACAAGATAACCGGTTCCAATTATTTATCAGTTGGAATAATGGGATTGAAAGTGCAGTGATTACAGAAATAGCCGAATACCCTAAAGCTAAAGTGCTTCGCTATGTATTAGCTGGAGGCACAAACCTGGAGAACTGGCTAGAGGAAATACAAGAAGTTATCGAAAAATTTGCAAAGAAAAACCACTGTACGCAATTAGAGGTTGCTGGAAGAAAAGGGTGGTTAAAAAAATTAAAGGATTTTAAGGAGAAAGCAATTTTACTAAGTAAGGATTTATAATTATGTCAAAAGGATCAAACCCAACAAACGTCACAACAACATCAGAACAAGAACCCTCTGATTACATCAGACCCTACCTGGATATCGCCATGGATGATGCCCAGGCATTATATCAAAGCGATACACCTAATTTTTATCCTAATGCCACTTATGTTAATTTTTCTCCTGAAACCGACACAGCATTAGAGCTAACAAAACAAAGAGCGTTAGCTGGTAATCCTTTATTAGGTTCAGCTCAAACAGAGATAAACAAAATTCTATCAGGTGATTATTTATCACCTAGTTCTAATCCTTATGCTTCCGCTGTTTTTAATGAAATGGCTGATGATATTACTTCTAAAGTTAATTCTCAATTTACTAAATATGGTCGATTTGGATCTGGAGCTAACCAAGAAGTTTTAGCAGACTCATTAGCTGATGCTGGTAATCAATTTTTCTATAACAACTATCAAGACGAAAGAAATAAAATGATGGATGCCGTTAATGTAGCACCTGGTTTAGGTGAAGCTGACTATACTGATATCCAGGCCCTGGCTAATGTAGGTCAAGCAAGAGAAGACTTAGAGTTTGCAAAACTTCAAGACTCCATTGATCGTTTTGATTACGAACAACAAAAACCTTATATCAAATTAAATCAATATCTCGGAGCATTAGGATCATCTGTTCCGACCACGACAGTAGAAACTTCACCCGTCTATCGAAATACTGGTGCGAATATTTTACAAGGTGCTGGAATGGGTGCTGACTTAGGATCTACTATTGGACTAGGTTCAGGCACAGGAGCTATCCTTGGAGGACTTCTTGGAGGGTTCTTTTAATGGCAACAATCGATCTTAATGCAATCTTAAATAACTTACCGAGAAGCACTAAAGAAAACCCTAATCTCATTAACCCTAATGTGAATATGAATATGACTCCCAATGTTCAACCTGGAGTGGTTTTTAGTAAACCTCGTGTAGCTCAATCTAACCAACCTAATTTTTTCCAATCTCCTATACCTGGTTCTAAACCAAACATGAGACCGAGTATCTTAGATACAACTAACAATCAACCAAACATGAACCAAGCTTTTACGGAGGCTGGACTGTTAGATCAAAATGTACCGGTAGTTAATCAACCAGGCACACCACCTAATAAAACTAATAACTTATTGAACTTTGTCGGATCTCCTCAAGGCCAAGCATTCTTTGCTGGTATCGACACCAGGGCATCACAAGTACCTACATCTCTTGTTGAAAGACTACAACCTGGCTACCAGGCCTATCTCAAATCAAAATCAGATCAAATTAAATTAGCAAATGAGAAAGCTCAATTAAACAAACAATACGAGTTAGATCTCTATAATGCTTACACAGACAGAATATCTGCATTGAGTAAAGACAATAGAACTGCACTAGAAAAAGATATGGCTCTTTTATTTCCAAATCTCAAAGCTGGTTCGCCAGACTATCAAGCTCAAGCATTAAAATACATTGATACAAAATCAACAAAGTTTGGACAAAATAAAGACGATCAGACATTTATAATACAATACGAAAAAGACTTAGAAACCATTAAAGAATTTAGAGAAATAGCAAATCAAAGTAAGGATTTATCTAATGCTTATGTTAACATGGAAAGAATTTTAGATGACCCAGATATGAGTACTGGTGTTCTACAAGAAGCATTAATTCCCATTAAACAACTAGCTTTAAGTTTAGGATTGCTAAATGAAGAAGAAGCTAAAACTTTAGACTTACAGTTATTGTTAAGATCTTTTACTAGTTATGTAACACCTCGTATGAGACCTGTAGGATCTGGTGCATCATCTGACTTTGAACAAGCTTTATATGGACAAGCTAACGTACAGATAGGAAATTCTGAGTCTTCAAACAAATTAATTGTTAAAGCAAGAGCTTCTTATTCAAGAATGAATGAGGCGTATGCTCAATTTGCTGATGATTATTTAAGAAACAATAAAGATACCTTTAGTCTGAAAAACTTAGAAGAAGCTTTTGATAAAGACCTTTTAAATAACAGAACAAAATTAGAGAGAATTTTAGGAACAAAAAATATTTTTGATAATGATGATGTTTATATCAATGCTGTTAAAAACGGAAAAATAAACATTGGTGATGTTTATTATAACAATGACATCAATGACGACAGTTATGGAACATTTAAAATTTTAAGACAAGAAGATATAGAAAAGGTGAATAAGTTATAATCATGGGAAGTTTAATGGATGGAAATGTAACAAGTAATATTGTTACAGATGAAAATTTTAAAGCTGACAGCACTGGTGCAAATGTCAATCGACTTGTTGGCCAGGGATTAACTTTTGGTCTTCAAGATGAAATTGATGCTTTTTTAAAATCTGCTTTTAATAAAGATCTTAGCTATGCCGATGCTCTAAAAAATGAAAGAGAACAGTTAGCTAACTTTAGAAAAAATAACCCGGTGACTGCTTTCGGTTCAGAAATGGCTGGTAACTTACCTTATGCACCTTTGTCTGTCGGTAAAAATCTCTTATCTACTTTTATTAGAAACGCTGGTATGGGTGGAGCTTATGGAGCTGGTACGGGAGAAGGCCTAGAAGACAGAGCAAAAAACGCTGGAGTGACTGCTGGTATCTCCGGAACACTAGGAACTATCCTAAGTAAAATCTTACCTAGAAGAACACCTGAGTCACAAAAACTACAAGAAGCTGGTATTGAAGTTACCCCTGGTCAAGCAAACAGAGGAACCCTAGTAGGTAATATAATAGATTACTTTGAGAAGAGAGCTACAGGCCTACCTATTATTGGTGACTTTATTAGTTCTGCTTTTGATCGTGGTTCAAGAGATTTTCAATTTAAAATATTTAAAGATTTTGCAGAGTCAGTAGGCATTAAACTAGATAACCAACTTAAAGATGCTGACAAGTTTACAATCTTTAACAAAGTGAATGAAGCTTACAGAAAAAAATACGATGATGCAGTTGGTAAGCTAGTTTTAGATAAAGATCAATTTACCAAAGAGATGACAGACTTTGCTATTTCTAAGGGCCTGAACAAGAACCAGGCAAATGAGTTTGTTAGAAAAGCTTCTGTAGAAATAACAAACCTTAAAGACAAAAAAATAACTGGTGAATTTGTTCAAGCAACTGATCGTCTTTTAAGAGATCTTATGAACGATAATAATTTAACTATTGATACGAAAAGATTATACGAAATGTTTTATGAAGATTTATTTGATGCTAATCTAAAAATGAACAGCAAAACAGGTGCTTTAATTGCTTATAACAACGTAAAAAAATACTACCCTTATTTTAAGACAATCGAAAAATCTGTTGGTAAGACCACCGCTGACACAATGACTCCAACTAATGTTTTAAGTGCTGGTAAATTAGGAAAAGGTGGTTCTGTTAAATATGCTACAGGCACAGCTCCTTACCAAGATATAGCATCTACAGCGAAAAACGTTATTGGAGATAAGGTAGGCGACTCAGGAACACAATCAAGATTAGGAACTCAAAGCTTGTTACTAGGTGGAGGATTGGGAACTGGTTATGCAATGGGCCAAGGAGTTGATCCTTTAATGGCTATAGGAAGTGCATCTATTCCTTTTGCAAGTTACGCAACACCCATAACAAATAAAGCAATGACAAATTTCGTAATACCTGGAGCAAGTAATTATTTACGATCTGCAACCAATCCAGGTTCAGTCGAGATTAAAGATAGAGGAAAAATGATGATGAACAACATGGGATTATTAGGGAATTAAAAAATGGCAATAAAAAATTACAGCACAACAGCTTCAAGCAACACAGCCGTTAACGGCAGTTCACTAGCAGAGGGTATGTCACCTTCAGCAGTGAATAACTCCATGCGTGAAATTGTTAAAGACATCAGAGATGGATTTAATGATAAAGAGTGGTTCATCTTGGGTGATGGCGACCAAGGTACGACATTTACGAGAGCCTCGGCAAGTAGTATTACTGTTGCTTCAGATATTTCATCTAGTCACCATGTAGGAAGAAGAGTTAAAGTTGTTGGATCGAACACCGGTACTATTTATGGAAAGATAGCAACTAGTTCTTATTCTTCACCTAACACAACAATTACATTTACTTTTGACTCAGGTTCTATTTCTAGTTCGGATACAACAGTCGATGTTTATGTGGGATCTACTTTTAGTAATCCAGCTACTCCTGTTATTGATGAAGATGATATGTCTTCGGACTCAGCTATTCTTCCTCCCTCTCAACAATCCACAAAAGCATTTGTCACTTCTGGTACTGTCACCATATCGAATAAATCAATCGATCTTAGTACAAACACCCTGACAGGAACAACTGCTGAATTTAATACAGCATTATCTGATAACGACTTTGCCACATTAGCTGGAACTGAAACCCTTACTAACAAGACTTTAACTAGCCCTGTCCTTAACACAGCGATCTCTGGTACTGCCTTTAAAGACGAAGATGACATGGTATCAGACAGTGCTACTGCTGTTGCTTCACAACAATCTATTAAAGCTTATGTTGATGCACAATTAACGGCCCAGGATTTAGACCTTACAGATGGAACTTCAACAATCGCTATTGACCTGGATAGTGAAACACTAGGTGTCTTAGGTGGTACAGGAATTGACTCCACAGCTTCCGGGAACAATGTTACCCTAGCTATAGACTCTACTGTAGCAACTCTTACAGGAACACAAACACTAACAAACAAAACGATTAGTGGTTCTTCTAATACCTTATCGAACATTGGTAATTCTAGCCTTACTAACTCTACTGTCAGTTATGGTGGTGTCTCTCTAGCTCTTGGAGCTACTGACGCTACTCCAGCTTTTGACTTACAAGATGCCACTAGTTATCCAGCAAGTGCTTTAACAGGAACAATTAGTAATGCACAATTAGCTGGTACGATTGATGCTACTAAAATTCATGACGGAACTATATCTAATACAGAGTTTGGATATTTAAATGGAGTTACTTCTGCTATTCAAACACAGATCGACTCTAAGCTAACAGCTTCTAATAACTTATCCGATATAGCTACTGCCTCAACAGCAAGAACTAATCTTGGATTAGGAGATATGGCTACACAAAGTGCGAGTAGTGTTGCGATTACTGGTGGTTCTGTTACAGGCATGGGTTCACCAAGTGCTGGATCTGATGTGGCCACTAAGACTTATGTCGATAACTTAGTCGCTGGATTAAAAACAAGAATTATTACAAGAGTCGCAACAACTGCGAATGTGGATCTTACTGCTGACCTACAAAATGGCGACACGATTGATGGTATTACTCTAGTTACTGGAGATAAGGTTTTGGTCAAAAATCAAAGCTCTGCTAGTGCTAATGGTATCTACGATGTAGTTGCTAGTGGTACTGCTACTCGAAATACTGACTATGATACAATAGCAGAATTAGCTGGTCAGATTGTTGTTGTTCAAGAAGGTACGACCAATGGAGATACAATCTATTTATGTACTACTGACACTGACGCAACTCTAGGATCAAGCGATATTACTTTTACAATTATTGAACCAGCCAATACAGGAACAGTTACTTCAGTAGCTGTTGCAGATAGTGGTAGTTCTGAATTTACAATTACTGGTTCCCCAGTGACATCAAGTGGAACTATATCTTTAGCTGTTAATAGTATTAACGCTACCAAGATAGGTTCTGGCACTGTCGATAACACCGAGTTTGGTTATCTCAATGGTGCTACATCAAACATACAAACTCAAATTGATGCTAAAGCTGGAGCTGGTTTCGCTGTAGCGATGGCAATAGCTTTATAAGGAGAAACAATGGCTCAAGATTTTGAAAGAAGTTATAGCTCATCGATCTCAAACGCATCAGGATCACCAACAACTTTGGTTACTTCAAATTCCGATGATGCTTTGATCTCTATTCGATGTGTAAATAAATATACTACAGCAGTTAATGTGACTGTTTTAATTAGTTCTGGTGGTACAGATTTTTATGTAATTAAAGATGCACCTATTCCTTTAGGTGGTTCATTAGAATTAATTGACTCTGGATCAAAGATTGTAATGCAGTCAGGCGATGTTTTAAAAGTTTACGCAGATACTGCCTCTGCTGTTGATGTATTAACTAGCTATGTTGATAGCATCTCAACTTAAAGGAATTATAAATGGCATATATCGGAGTACAACCTACAGATACTTATCTAAGTATTGCTTCCCAACAGATTACTGGTACAGGGAGTGCTACTTATACTTTAGATTATTCTGTATCTAATGAAGAAGATGTCGCTGTCTTTGTCAATAATGTTAGGCAGAATGTATCTAGCTATACTGTATCAGGCGACCAATTAACACTAGGGGGAACTATCTCTGTTAGTGATGAGTGTTGGGTATTATTTTTAGGAAGAACAGTCGGCACAAAGACACCCGCAGTCGGTTCTGTTACTAACGATATGTTATCTGGAAGTATTAATGAAAGTAAACTACTAGGTTCTATTCCTAACTCCAAACTTGCTAACTCCTCTGTAACAGTCAATGGAACATCTATTGATTTAGGTGCTAGTGGAACAATATCTGCGGGTATTACAGAAGCAGACCAATGGAGATTGACTGCTAATTTAGGAACTAATGGGGATATTACTTCTAATTTAGAAAGAGTAGATACTACTGGTTTTGGATATTTAGGAACTGGAATGACCGAAAGTTCTGGTGTGTTTTCTTTTCCAAGCACAGGAATTTACAAAATTGAAATGGTTTCAAGAGCAAATGCTGGTTGTACTACAGAAATTAAAGTTACCACAGATAATTCAACTTTTACTAATGCTACAACAACTCGATGTGCAAGCGACCCAAGTCATTATGGTTCATACTTATTTGATGTAACAAACACATCAACGCATAAAGTAAAATTTGCTTTGGATGGTATTAGTAGTGGTGTGTTAGTAGGAAATACTGATGTGAACAGAACATATTTTACATTTATTAGATTAGGAGATACCTAATGGAAGAAAATTATTTACAAGAAGCATTACACACTTTTAATGGTGGTGATTGGTATGGTTGGAAAAAAGATTGGACAGGGGAAAAAAGAATGTCTTATGAAAATGTAATTATCATTAAAGAAGGTGCAACTATGCCTACTGAAGCAGAAGTCAATGCAAAGATTGAAGAATTAAAACAAGAAGAAATAGATAAAGAAAACAACAAAGCATCTGCTAAACAAAAACTCCAAGACTTAGGATTAACAGTAGATGAAATTAAGGAGGCATTTGGTATCTAATGGCATTATCAACAATACCTTTT
>Ga0102963_1000080_pt1 | contig 36837 bp, 27 predicted proteins | sample SalPon2_C_H2O_MG_2_FD_84522 | JGI IMG/M metagenome (GOLD analysis project Ga0102963, IMG submission 84522) | Salt pond water microbial communities from South San Francisco under conditions of wetland restoration - Salt Pond MetaG SF2_C_H2O_MG | ecosystem: Environmental > Aquatic > Non-marine... | reverse complement strand
GTCGCAACAGAGTTTTATAGACTGCTGAGTAACTAATGGCTAGAGAACAACAGTATAAAATTGTTGAGGCGAAAATATCCGCTGAAAACTCAGCGGAGTTGATGTTGATGTTCGCCCTTCTATTATCGAACTCGTATTGTTTGAAAATCTAGAGAAGCCCTATGTCACTGGACAGATTGCTATTCTCGATAACGAAGGCATCTTTGATTCCATGAACTTCAAGGGTACCGAGAGACTCACTCTTGGTATTGCATCTGAGATCGGTACGAATAGAAAAGACGGTCTTCGTAAGCGAACTTTCATCATGACAAGCATTGAGACAGCCGTGAAGACTGGAGAGAATGGTAACTCAGGTCTTTATGTCTTTACTCTGATTGATGAACACGGATTTGTCAATAAACTAAAAAAGATCAGCCGTACGGTCAGAGGCAGTCTAGAACAAGAGATTCAGAAAATTTGTGGAGCTGACCTCAAGAAAGACATTGATATCTCATACCTTTATGAAGGCGGAGAGTTGAATGAAGACTCCAAGATTGCTTCAATTCAAAATGAGTTTAAAGCCATCATACCCTATATGCATCCTTTAGAAGCCTGTGAGTTTTTGAGAGATCGGGCTACGACTCAAACAGGTATGCCATTCTTTCTGTACGCTTCTATGCATGACGAAAACATTCGTCTTGGTAATCTAGAGGTGATGATCAAACAGAAAGCGTTCAATGAAAAAGTCCCGTATATCTTTGCCCCGTCCAATGTACAGAATTCTGAGAGTCAATCTTTCACTGAGCAGCAATTCATTGTACAGTCTATGCGAGCGGCGAAGATGCAGAACTCCATGCAACAGTTTATGACAGGTGGGGTTGGTTCTACTTTGAACAACACAAATATGCAAACAGGCAGAACTGCTTCTACTCACTTTGCCATATCGAACCTTCTACAAAAGATGAAGGCAAATAGAATTCTGCCTGAGAATAAAGAACAGAATGTTTATGATGAAAAGTTTGTTTTCGGTGAAGAAGAATTGAACCTAGATCAATTGAACTCTAGAGTGTTTCATACAGTCACCTCTTCGGGTACATATGGAGACTTCAAGAGTATTCATGACGAAAACAATATTGACAAGATGAAGACAAAGATTGAAAATATTTCTGTGAGAAATATGCTTTTGAAGAATATGTTTGAGGTCACAGTTCCTGGCGCTGGTTTTATTATTTCAAAAGCAAGTGTTGGTGATATTATTAGAATCAATGTAGTTGCAGATAATGTGAACAATGATAAAAGCTCTGAGAAGTTTGACAGACTTAGAAGCGGCGACTTCTTAATCTATAGTGCAAGACATACATTCAAAGACACTCGCCACGATGTCGCAATGTCTGTTTGTAAGTTAACGAGGGGATAATGAGAGCGATCTTATCTGAATACTATGGTGACAACATTCGGTGGTTTCTCGCCGATGTTATTGATTCGACTCCTCCCTATGGGCTAGAGGGAAGAGTGCGTATTCGTATTCATGGCGTTCACTCACCCTCTACGCAAGATATTAAGCAGTCTGATCTTCCCTGGGCTCAAGTGGTGTTGCCTACAACTGAAGGCGGTGTCAGTGGCTTAGGGAGGACACCCAGACTAGAAGCAGGTGCTTTTGTGTTTGGCTTCTTCATGGATGGGCCTGCTTCTCAGGTGCCTCTGGTGCTTGGTTCGATTCCCAGAATTGAATATCCCAGCAGAGTACAGCAAAGACTAGAATTTGAGAATGTCATTGAAAGACTCAACCCTACAGAAGATTTCTATGAAGAGTTGATTGATATCGTCTCTTCGGCTACAAGTATTGATCCCACAAATACTGGATCTATCAGTGTCGGAGCTAGACAGTCAAGAGTCGCTCAGACAGTCAAGTTTTTTCTAGACAGAGGCTACACAATCAAGCAGGCTGTCAGTGTAGGTGCTGCTCTTGATTTTGTATCAGAAATGGTTTCGTTTGGAAGTGCTGTGAATCCAGTAAAAGTTGGTATCGGTAAGTGGAAGTATGAGAGGCAAGAAAGACTCAAGAACTTTTCAAATCGTTGGAAAGAGTTTGGCACACAATTGTCATTCACATATTTTGAACTAAATACCTCTCAGACTGGAGCAAACATTCGCTTCATTCAATCAGACAGGCTTGAAGGCAAAAACACTTGTGCTGAAGTCTTTGCGAAATATTATTTAAAGCTTACTGATACTTCAGATATTGAGTCTATCAAGTCCAGCGCAGTAGACCTTTATGGGAAATTGGTGGGATAATGGTTGCAAAAGCAGACATAAACAGTCAACTAACATCTATCAAAAACGGTAATGTTCTTAAACAAGACCTAGACGGCGCTGTAAGCAAAGCTGTAGACGCACAGTATATTAATAAGGCAACTCTCATAGGTAATAAATCAGGAGAAGTTGTCGCTGGGTTTGAGAGTCTAGAAACGAAGATTGATGATGCAGGTACGACTGCGCTTGGCGACGCAGTATGTAGAATGACAGAAGGCGTTCCTGGTGTAGGTAAACTATTTGATCCAGAAACATCTACTCTTAATATTAGTCTTCAGAGTTTTACCGAGGCTGCACAAAATTTAGATTCTGCTGCTGCTGATTCTGCGGGTCTTGCTGATGAGCTATTCTCTCTTGTAGAACCTATTGGTGGCGGTGTTGCTACTGCGATATCTGGCATCATTCAGTTGATCACGGGTCTAGGGTCTCTCAAGACAGCTTTCAGTGATGTAGGTATTGGGGGAAGTGCATTAGATGCAGTGAAAGCAACAACTGATGATATTTCTTCAAAATCAAAAGGCCTTTTAGATGATGTAACGGGTGCGCTAGATGTAGTTTCTGGTGGGGAAGTTTCTAATCTTACAGAAGCAGTAAAGAGTGGTGATCTAACCGGGATCGTTAAATCTGCATCTGCTATTGCATCTTTAAACCCCGCAATTGCTGCGACGAATGTTGCTTTAAACGTCGCAGGCGTTGAGAATCCCTCTGAGCTTACAAACTTCACTGGAAACAATAGTCTGATTCCTGTTCCTGGAGGACCTCTGGGAGAAGTAATCACTGATATAAAAAGTGTCGTAAATCAAATAGAAACAGGCGTTGGTCAAACTATCGGTGAAATCAATAAGCTTACTGCTCAGATTACTTCTTTCACTTCAAGAACAGGGATTGCAACAGGATTCGGTTTGCTTCAAGATATTGCAGAAGACCTGACAAGAGAAGCATCTTCTGCTATAAACAGACTAGCTTTCGGTACAGAATTTAGTGATGCAGAATTGTCTGATATACTTGGAAAAGCAATCAGTGGAGATCCCAAACAGAGAACTTCTGCTGTAAAAGAGATCATGAAGAACACTAAGAACTTCTCTCCTGAGATGAGAGATATTATTGATTCTGTAACAGAAGAAGGTTCTGTAGGACAATTTATCAATGAAGTTAAATCTAAAGCCGAAGTTCAAGGTATTGATCCTGAAGAGATTCGAGTGTTTGAAGAAAGAACACTTGTGGTCGAAGGAGACCTGGACAAACTAGATACGACAATCTCCGGGTCTATTGTCAAGAGTGCAGAAGAATTCTTCAGCGAGGATGTGAATCTCACAGAACTTGCAAATCGTTACAAGGGCTCTGCCTCCGAATTCTCTGCGTTTACTTACATTGAGTCAAAAGAAGAATTGCTTGCTGAGATTGCCAAGTCCACTCGTGATATATCAGAACTGATTGTTCATTCAACGGACACTTACACAAATGCGAACATAGGTTGTGAAGAGCTACACACGCTTCATAATGAAGAAGGGTTTGATGGTATTCAGTACCACTTTGTAATTCGTAGAGATGGTAGACTGCAGAGAGGAGTGCCTCTCGATAAAGTTACAGCTTCTAGTGATGTGAGAGGGCATAAGACTCGCTGTATTGATGTTGCTCTGGTTGGTGGCATCAATGCTCCGAGTGGTACAGAGAATCCCGAACAGTACGCATCTTCTCAATCATTTACTAGAATTCAGATGCTAACACTAGAGAAAGTGCTTGAAGCATTCTACTCTAGATATCATGGTGGTCAGGTAATGGGTCACAATGACCTGTCTGAGAACCATAATGACCCGTATTTTGATGTGATTGAATATGCAGAAAATTTGTTTAGAAAGAAGTCTGTGTACGATAATCTACTAGAAGATACTGCTTTTGAACCTGCAGACTTGATTCAACAGAGACCCGTATGACAACTACGAAGAACAAAAGAAGATTAGGTGAAAACCCTGCAGTAGATGAAACTGAAGGGATACCGATTGATGGCTTTCAAGATCCGACTGGGGAATATCCTAAGACGGACTATATGTATGGATCGTCAATCAATCGTGCTGCTCGTGGCGTACAAGTAAACAATCTGTATATTGGCGGCGGTGATATTGGTGTCTCTCTGGATATAGAACCTCAAGAGCCCTCTCAGTATCCCTTCAATCAAGTTCAAGAAACTTCTTCGGGACACATTGTTGAGTATGATGACACACCTGGAGGAGAAAGAATTCTCATCAAGCATCGTAAGGGTGCTGGTGTTGAGATGCGGGCAGATGGTTCTGTAATCGTTTCTGCTGTTAATAACAAGATTGAAGTCACTGGTGGTGATCATACTACCATAATTGAAGGTGAAGGTAAACTCATTTATAAGGGTAATCTTAACCTGCAAGTCTCTGGTGACTATAATGTAGATGTAGGTGGCAACTACACTGTCAATGTAGCAGGACATCATAAAGAAAGTATTGGTCAGAACCACAGAGTTACCACAAGCGGTGAATCTGAGTATATTACCAAGAAATCTAGAATGGTCAAGACCCTAGAGAAAAGCACCGATGTTGTTCTTGGCAGCAAGAAGACAATTGTTGAAGGTGACTATTCTATTGAGTCCGAAGCAAATATTGACGTTGTAGCAGATAAAACAATCTTCATGTCAGGCAAAGACGAATGGGTGGCTGTTTCTAAGACTGCAAATATCTCGGCTGCTAAAGTCTCTGTCATTGGTGTGTCAGGAAGCATCGGTGGTTCAGCTATTGACTTCACGGGTAAGGTATATCAAGGTCCTCTAGGTCCTGTCCCATTTGCATCGGGTGCTGCATTCTATGGCTCGTTCTTTGGGCAGAGTCTACAGTCAATCTCTACAATGTACTCAAATAGTGCATCAAGTCTTGGTCCAGGACCTGTTACATTCTACAACATGCAAATCGTGCCGCCTTCTGCTCCTCCTCCGTATGCTCCTCTTGTAGGTATTCACTTGCTTGGTGGATCTTATGCTATTCGGAATGTTTCTATTGATGCTGGTAACAAGTTAAGAGATAAAATTCTACTCAAAGACGATTACGATGGTCTTTTTGAGAAAGTTCCTACCACACAAGAACTACGCTCTTCTTTCAGAGATCCCGCTAACAAGTCTTCTCTTGCAGCGAAGATGGTCGGAGAAGGCAGAATAAATTCTGAGTACGGTAACCCAGCTCCTCCCAAGATAAGTAGAGTTTCTCCCAAAGATCCTTCACCGAGATTTGGCAAGACTGTTATCGGTAATCCTCTTAGAAATCTGAGCAAGAGATTCTCACCATGATTATTATTCCAGATCCGACATATAATCCGAACTTTGTTTCTGCGTCGTCGATCTCACCCGCAACTAAACTAGGACCGGGAATCACGATTGCAAAGTTTCTAGGTGCCTACGGTGACAGAACAAATATGGGCTTTATTGGTAGTCCTGCTGCTAGAGCAAACCTTGCAAGACAACTATACCTTCAAGCAGAACTCATGCGAACTGTGACGGGAAATACAGACCTGTTCAATGATGTTCGGCTAATCGTTTCTGAAGGTGTGTATCGTGGTGGTCCTGACGAATCAGTTTCTGGTGAAAATCTGAAAAAGCAAACAGGACATCTTGTAGTGTACCAACTGATTGATCAAGAAGGCAATATTGATCACGATAAAACATTCGATCTAGCAGAGTACTGGAAAGACTATTTTAATTTTGAAGGGCTGTATCTTGAGTACGACATTTACAATCCTGATGGATCTCTTACTTCTCAGATTGCAGTGGAGATGCCTACAGTACCTGAATCTTTTGATGTAACTTTCTCTAAGAATGTGGAGACTCGTTATAACGGGAGTCTACTTTCCAAAAATGAACTGATAGAAGTCAAGCTGGACTGATATAAATAAAAGAACAGAACTAGAGAGAATCTCATGGCAACTACACGAGCATTATCAATAGAGGAAGGCAATCTTGGTACTGCTACGGTTGCAGCAACTCGTAATAAAGAATATCTTGACATTGATTTATCTTTCAGTGTAAAACCAACTTCGGGTGAAATTTACAAGAAGCAAAATGCAAATGCAGTAAAGCAAGCGGTAAAGTCTCTTCTCATGACAAATCAAAATGAGAAGCCTTTTGATCCTTATTTTGGTGCAGACTTGAATGACATTCTATTTGAACTGGCGGATCTTGGTTCAGAAAGAGATATAGAAGAAGCTATCAGAAACGCTCTGATCACATACGAACCTAGAGTAGACAGGAAGTCTCTTCGTATAAATGCAAAAGTTCAACCAGATTACAATTCTGTTGATGTTACGGTAGTGTTCACTGTCGTTAATACAGATGAAATTGTAGAAATCACAACGGTACTTAATAGGTTACGATAATGGCGACAACTATCAAGTCAAGCGCTCTTGATTTTCAGAATATCAAAAACAATCTGAAAACTTATCTTGAGCAACAAGAAGAATTTAAAGACTATAACTTTGAAGCATCGGGTCTTTCAAATATTCTTGATGTACTTGCTTATAACACTCATATCAATGCTCTAACAGCAAACTTTGCTCTAAACGAATCTTTTCTAGGCACTGCACAACTTCGCTCTTCTCTTGTTTCTCTTTCTGAGGGTATCGGATATATTCCCGATTCCAAGACTTCTTCTGAGGCAAGAGTTAAACTTTCATTAAATCTGTCTGGTGTTGCGGATCGTGAAGCAACAATCACTGTTGGTTCTGGGTATAAATTTACCACGACAGTTGACGAGACAAACTATACTTTTCAAACACAAGAGACTGTCATTGCTTCTGATGACGGCAATGGCTTCTACCAATTGACAACACTAGATGGGAATGAGTCTATTCCTGTCTTTGAGGGTACTGCTAAGCAAAGAACTTTTGTCGCAGGTAAGAGTGATGAGAATACTGTATATATTATCAGTGACGAAAACATTGATATAGATACCGCAGTTATTCGTGTCTACGAAAGTGCCACATCTACTTCCTCTGTGACATATACGAATATTCTAGACGCTACGACAATTAATGAATTGTCTACTCTCTACATTCTAAAAGAAATGCCCAATGGCATGTACGAGCTTTCTTTTGGTAACGGCACAACATTAGGTCAAACACCGAAAGCAGGTTCTAAGATCACGGTAGACTATCTGTCCTGTAATGGATCTGCTGCGAACGGTGCAACTGTATTTGAAGCTGCTTCTCAGATTGAGATCACTGATCTCGTCAGCCGAACACCCACAGTAACCGTTACAGCAAAATCTGCTGGCGGTGGTGAAAAAGAATCTATTGAGTCTATTCGTAAGAATGCGCCGTTTCAGTATGCAGCACAAAACAGAATGGTTACACACTCAGACTATGCTGCACTGGTACTTCGTAATTTCTCAACGCTTATTAAAGATATCATTGCCTGGGGCGGAGAAGACAATCTGAAGCCTGAGTTTGGCACTGTCTTCATGTCTGTATTGTTCAGTGATGACGTTACTGAAAATAGAAAGACAATTACAAAAGACTCTATTCAAAGTCTAGCAGAGCAACTTTCAGTAGCATCTTTCGTTCTTAAGTTCGATGATCCTGTTACGACTTTTGTTGAGCTTGAAACATTTTTCCAGTTTAACCCGAGACTCACAACATTTTCTGTGAATACGATTCAAGAGCAGGTTCGTTCTACGATTAAGTCTTACTTCACAGAGAACGTTGGTAAGTTTGGTCAATCTTTCAGAAGATCCAATATGTTGACTTTGGTTGATGATATAAGTCCTGCAATTCTCTCTTCTCGTGCTGAAGTGAAGATGCAGCAAAGATTTACACCCACTCTTACAGTAGAGCAAGATCATTCTTTCTCTTTCCCTGTAGCGATTGCAACACCCGACGATGTTCAGTATAGAGTGCGTTCTTCTTCGTTTACATTCAATAACCAAAATTGTCAGATTAGAAACCAGCTAGAAAGCAACAAGCTTCAGGTAATCAACCTAGAGACAAATCTTCCTGCTGTTGATAATGTTGGTAGCTATAACGCAACAGCAGGTACTGTGAATATTGTTGGTTTGAAAGTTGATGCAATTTCAGGTAACAAGACTTTCATCAAACTTTCAGTAACGCCTTCTAATCAAAGTGCAATCACACCTCAAAGACAATATATTCTTTCTTACGATGAAGCAGCATCTATCGCCAAAGGTGTTTTAGTAGAAGCAACTAACTAATGAGTAATACTGTTTTCGACAAAACTCTTACCGACTTAGGCAGAAGAGAATTAAATTTAAGAGAGTATCGTATTGACGAAACTCTTCCAGAATTTATTGTTTCGGAATATCCTAAACTTGTCACATTTCTAGAAAACTATTATAATTTTGAGAATACCGATCAGTCACCCTCTCGTCTTATTGATGAACTATTCAACACCAGAGATATCACTAAAGCTGACATAAGCTTACTTCAGTTTATCGAAGACGAGCTTCTTCTTGGTCAGTCTTACTTTCAGGGCTTCCCTGATAAAAGATCCGCTGCAAAGTTTTCTAACACTCTGTATAGATCCAAGGGGACGAAGTACTCTATTCAGCAGTTCTTTAGAATGTTCTTTAACATTGACCCTGACATCATCTATACGAAAGAGCAGATTTTCAATGTCGGTGAATCTATCATCGGACCAGAATCTCAAAGATACATAACAAATGCTGAGTTATATCAGCAGTTTGCTATTCTGATCAAGAGTGAACTTCCTCTTAGTAAATGGAAGCAGGTGTATAAACTTTTTGTTCATCCTGCGGGAATGTTTCTTGGCAGCGAAGTTCAAATTGTAACTGTAGTCGATCTTGACATTGAGAATCAACCCGAGCCTGGAACACCTGAGACTGTGTCCAAGAGAGTTGAAGGTTTTGCAACTCTTGAGCCTGCAGCGTTTGCTCAGCATACAGCACTCTTTGATCTTGCGGAGAGACCCGGAATGCAATTTAGGACCGGTCTAGGTAGTAGAGGTACCTTCCCAAGCCCAAGTGGCAATGATATTCTTGATGTTAGCGATCTCACCATTGAGAACATTGATAATCAATATAGCAGTCTTGCAGAATTCCTTGAGCCTAATTCGCCGACTCTTGACGAAGGTGATAGCGGGAGTGTCACAGGTTTGGATATCAGTAGCGAAGAAAGAATTGATCAAGACGAATTTACTTTTGTTGAGCCATTTACCTTTGCGGACTCCGCATCTCCTGGTCCTCTGAATGATTCTGATGGAGAGCTTACTCTTGAAGAACTTTTGAATCAGAATCAGGTTAACTAGTATAAATAACATTGTAAAACTTTAACTCCGAGAGTTGATAAATGCCGAGACAAGTACTGAATAGAGGAACTATTGCGAACGATGGTACAGGTGATACCCTTCGTGCCGCAACTCTAAAAATTCAACAGAATTTTGAAGAAATCTATACCAAGTTAGGGGATGGGACTAATCTCATGACCCTGATTGATTTTGACAGTGATAATATTCAAATCACTGGTACGACTTCTTTTGTTACTACTATTCAAGCTCCCAATTCTACCGCAGCCAGAACGATTACTTTTCCTGATGCTACGGGAACTCTTGTTCTTGAGGCAGCTACGCAGACTCTTACAAATAAGACAATCACAAATCCTAGCATTTCAAATCTAGACCTAGACGACAGTAGCGGTTCTTACGCTGTACAGATTAGACCTCGTGCTGTATCCAATGATGTCATTGTCAGAATTCCTACGATTACTGATTCTGCAGAAGTTGTTCTTACTGAAGCAGCACAGACACTGACGAATAAAACACTTACCTCACCTGTTATCACAACTCCTGATTTGACAGGTCCTTTGAATGACGCAAATGGTGCTGAGATTATTGCTCTCACAGCAATTGGAGCAGCAGTGAACCATATTAGCATTACAAATGCTCAAACAGGATCAGATCCTATTATTGCTGCCGCCGGTGATGATACAAATGTAGACTTAAGACTTTCTGGTAAAGGTTCTGGTGGCGTTCGTGTTCAGTCTGCTCTCATTTATGCAAATGATGAAATTATTGGAAGTGGTACTGTAAATCTAAATGTTCCGTTTAGTTTCATTAGCAATAGTGGAGGTTCTAGCTTTGCTTTGTCACTTGCTAATGCAACTCAAGATGGACATGTAAAACAAATTATGTGCACCAGTATCAATTCTGGTGTTAGTCACACTCTCACTCCTACAAGTTTGACGGGTGGGTCTACAATTACATTTGACTCAAATGGTGATGCTGTGTCTTTGATTTGGAATAATGGATCATGGCATATTTTTTACAATAGTGGTGCAACAATTGCATAGGACAAATAAATGGCTGCGGTAATTACAGACAAACTGAAGACTCAGATTCTTCTAGACCTTCAAAAGGACTTTAACGATTCTGATAACTACTACTTTGCTGGGATTGGTAAATCGGAAGACTGGAATGATTCTGATATTGCTATTGATCCTAGAAATAGTATTCGTGATGAAAGAAATTCTCGTCAGGGTCTTCAGTCTATCAAGAATATTACGGATCTTAGTTTCGTAATTCCTCGTTACAACTGGATCTCAGGTGCCGTTTATTCTGCCTATGATGACAACTACGTTGGTTATCCCACGAATGCATTCTATGTCATGAATGATAATCAGCAGGTCTATATGTGCTTGCAGCAAGGTAAAACAAACGCCAATCCACCTCAAACAATTGCATCTACTGTACAGCCCACAGGTAACACAACTGGTACTCCTTTCCGCACAGCAGATGGTTACATGTGGAAGTTTATGTACACGATTGGTGCACTGAAGGGTTCTAAATTCATTTCTTCTGCATACATTCCTGTGAATCGTGTACAAGACAGCGCAGGCGCTACTCTTGGTCCAGGAGAACTTGCAGTAGACTCTGATTCTCCCGCAGAAGATGTAGAACAGCAAGCAATTCAAAATAATGCTGTCGCTGGACAGATTCTCGGTTATGTTGTGACGAATACTGGATCCGGTTATACTTCCGTTCCTACAGTTACAATCAAGGGCAACGGGTCTGATGCTAAGGGCGTTGCCACTGTTGCTGGTGGTGCTATTGTAAACATTCGTGTTAAAGACAGCAGTGATGGTACTATTGCTTTTGGTAGCGGATACGATTACGCTAGCGTTGAAATCGCTGGTGGGGGTGGTGACTCTGCAACGGCTCGTGCAGTAATTGCACCTAAACTTGGTCTTGGATATGATGCAAGAAAAGATTTCAAATCATCTGCCCTTATGTTCAACACGAAACCTTCTGGTGCAGAGAACGACGACTTCTTGATCGGGCAAGACTTTAGACAAGTTATGCTTTTCAAAAATATGAGATATGACAGTGATAACTCTTTGTTCACTAGAGAAACAGGGCTAGGCTTGACAAAGCTTGATATCACTTCTGTTGCAGATGGTCCTTTCACGAATGATAAAGTCATTCAGGGTTCAACATCTGGTGCGAAGGCATTTATCGACAATGTTGACTCCAATGGCGACTTGTTGATTCACCAATCTGAGTACACTGGCTTCCGTTCTTTCCAATCAAGTGAGACTATCTCTATCGTAGAGGGCGGCGGTAGCACAACGGCAACAATCAGCAGTATTGTTAACAGTGAAGTAAATCGTCTGTCTGGAGATTTGCTCTACATAGATAACAGGGCTGCAGTTACAAGAGAAACAAATCAAACTGAAGATTTGAAGATCGTTATTCAATTGTGAGGTAGTTAAATGTACCGTTTTTTGATTCAAGAAATTAGTGAGGTAGATGAAGACTCATACATGAGAGTTTTTAATCATACGGCTGAGATTATTCACAGTAAAGCAAATCGTTTAGAGATTATAAAAGCCAATAGAGATTTTATGTTGGTCGAAGAAGGTGAGGAAGATATTGCAGAAAGTCGAATCGTAGACGGATTGATTCAGACATTTACCGTTCCTCTTTCTTCAGATAAACAAAGAGTTTGGATTTATGATAATGATTATTTGATTGGAGCACAAATTATTGGCCCGATGTACTTAGAAGAGAGTGCTCGTGCCCCAGCAGGAAATTATGCAAACACCACTGTAGCAGCATACTCTCCAAATTTAGAGGGTAGTAAAAGATGGTTAAATAATTATGAATATAGAACAGACAGAATTAATTTTTTGAAAGATTGTGGGTATATTGGCGGAGTACAAGTTGTCTATAAAGAGTCTTCTCTTTCTGCTGGTACAAGTATTATGAAATGGAAAGAACAGGCAGGTTTTGTAGGAATGGAAAGTGGGCAAAACAGAATAAACGAACTATTTTCTGTTTTTGAAAAATTTCATGTCCCTTTAGAAGAGAGATGGAATCCTCACATAGCATATTATCTTAAAACTGTTTATGCAGATTAAATTTTATCGCAAGGGTAATTAAATGACCAAGGCATATACTGAACAGATTTTCAGAACCACATATAAAGACGATTTTGCAGATAGTGACAACTATCACAGAATTCTGTTCAATAGTGGTCGGGCTCTTCAAGCAAGAGAACTCACGCAGATGCAAACAATCATCCAGCGTGAAATCTCTCGTTTCGCATCAAACTTATTTCTTGATGGCGCTCCGATTCAGCCTGGTGGTGTTAAGATTAACAATCAATATGAGTTTGTCAAGATTCAAAGTACGACATCTCTTCCTTCTAATCTTTCTTCGCTTCAGAATGTAATCTTTACAGGTCAGACCTCTGGTATCAAAGTAAAAGTTTTTGAAGGACTTGCAGCAACAACTAGCGATCCTCAAACTCTCTATGTTCAGTACCTAGATCAACCTGCAGCAAAAGCTGGTACAAGTGTCGCCCGTTTGGAAGCTGATGAAGTTATTACTGGTACTGTTGATAGCTCTACGTTGAATCTCAGAGTACAGAGAACGAACACTACCACTAATCCTGCTGTTGGCTATGCTACTCAATTCAGTGTTGCTTCTGGTAGCTTTTTCACCCAGGGACACTTCGTATTCTGTAATCCTCAAAGCATCCTTCTTAACAAGTATGCGAACAATGTTACTGCGACAGTTGGTTTCAAAGTTGTTCAGGATATCGTAACTTCTTCTGATGATGAGGATCTTTTTGACAATCAGGGCGCAGTTCCGAATCGTTCTTCGCCTGGTGCTGATCGTTATCGTATTAGACTGATTCTTACAAACAAAAAAGATATTGCTGCATCGGACAACTTTGTCTATGTTGCTGATATTGTCGATGGTGTTATCAAAAAGACTGTATCTACCACAGACGGATTCAACTCTATCCGTGATGAGATGGCAAAGAGAACTTTTGAAGAATCTGGTAACTACATTAAGAGATACTTCAAGTCTTATTTTGAAACAAACGATACAAGCTCTTTCAAACTGAGAGTTGACCCTGGTACTGCCTATATCAACGGTTATCGTGTCCACAAAGATATGGTCACTACGATCAAAGTACCAAAAGCACTTGACACCTTTACTCAAGATAACGAAAGCATTCCCGTAGACTACGGCAACTTCTTTGAGTTTGATAGCGGCAAAGGAATGCTGGACTTTAGCTCTTGTGAGCAAGTTGACCTCATGGCAGGAACAGAGTATTCTGGAGATTCTGTTGGTACTGCAAGAGTCCGTGCAATTAAAGAAGGCGTAGGTAGTAACTACAACCTGTATCTCTTTGACATTCAAAGAACCTCTACAACCCTCTCTTTGAGAGATGTCAAGTCTATCGGTACTGGAACGGACACTTATGTTGATCTCGTTCTTGATGCGTCTAGCAATGCTATTCTTCAGCAGCCTGAGAAGAAGACTCTTCTCTTTGATGCTCCGATTCGTCGTCCCAAGTCTTTCTCCAGTGTCTCTCTGACTGTTGCTAGAAAGTTCAATGCTACGACAACTGCTGGCGGAGAGGTTACAATCAACCTCAGCGCCGCAAACGAGAACTTTACCAACACAGGCGATTGGATCATTTCTAGCCCTGCTAGCACGATTGAAACTGGATGGTCTCCTACTTTGACTTCTGGTCAAACTCAGGCTACTATTACTGGGCTTCCAAATAGCACTAATGTTGACATTCTTACCTATGTCCGTAAAGGCAGTGGTAGAATTCGTACAAAGACTCTGACAGAAACCACTCTTACGGCGACTCTAGATTCTGATGGAAATGGGTTCAGATACATTGATCTGAATAAGTCGGATATCTATGAGATTGTTCGTATTCGTAAGAATGATTCTGATGGTACAAATATTGCATCTCGTTTCTCTCTTGACCCAGGTCAAAGAGATACCCATTACGACGATGGAAGACTCATTCTAAATGGTGGTACACTTGACTCTGATAACTTGAATATCTTTGTCCGATACAAGTACTACAGCCACGGAACTGGTGACTTCTTCGCCATCAACTCTTATGGCGTCAACGAAGTTGATGTACTAAGCACAGATGTGCCTGCACACAGACTTAATGACGGTCGCTTTGTTTCTCTGAGAGATGTCATTGACTTCCGTCCTGCAACTAACGGTTCTGGTAGTTTCAATATCGTAAATGAACTTCCTCAACCTACTGAACTGGTAGAAGCAGATGCTGAGTACTATCTCCCTCGTCTGGATAAACTTGTTCTTTCTCAGACAGGTCAGTTGAGATATATCACAGGCACTTCTTCTCTGCAGCCCAAGTATCCGAATACTCCCAAGGACTGCATTGATCTTTACAAGTTTGAACTCAATCCGAACACTCTTCATGTCAAGGATCTGAAGAGCCAGTTGATTCCTCTCAAAGGTTACACCATGGAGGACATCAACAAGATTGAGAAGAAACTGGATAAGCTTGAAGAACTCACAACTCTGTCTCTTCTTGAGCTTGCAACACAAAGCTTGAAGGTTCTTGATTCTTCAGGAGCAGATAGAACTAAGTCAGGCTTCTTGGTTGATAACTTCTCTACTCAGATGTTCTCTGATACGAAGAGCCCTGAGTATCGTGCTTCTATTGATCCTAGAGAGCGTCTTCTTCGTCCGTCTTTCAAAGAGACTACGATTGATCTTGTCTGGGACTCTGACAATACTTCTCAGTCTAATACAGTCAAGTTTGGCGATCTTGTCATGCTTGAGCATACTGAGATTATTCACACAGCACAAGATGTTGCTTCTAAAGTTGAGAATGTAAATCCGTTCTTTATTGAGAAGCTTGTCGGTAACATTACGCTCTCTCCTTTCTCTGATTACTGGAAAGAGTCTGAGATTGCAGCACCTCGTATCAAAGATGGTGGTACTCAGCTTGACACTCGCCAAGCTCTTCTCTGGAACAACTGGGAATGGAACTGGGGCGGTAAAGACATCAATGATCTTCAAGTCGGAGATGCTTCAACGAATGTCACGGGCGTCAACACTACCGTAACACAGAATACTTCTCAGCCTCGTTTGATTGGTAGTAATGTCACCGAGCAAGTTGGTGACTGGGCTGTTACTGGTACCACCACAACTTCTACTAAGCTTGGAACTTCTCAAGACCTCATCGGTACAACTTCTTCTGAAGAAATCATTCGCAGAGAAGAGTGGGATCCGAATATTTCTGATGGTCAGAGAGACGGTTACGGTGCTGGTAATTGGCAGCCTGAGTATCGTGAATACACTCAGACTCGCACCACAGAGACTTTCCAGTCTAGAACTCAATATGAGAACATCAAGACGACGACTCTTGAGCAGACAACTACGATTAACACAGAAAATCAATATGCACAAGACACAGAGACCGTAACGAATACCTCTACCACAAGCACAGTTAATAGAATTGCTAGTGAAAGCACGATTCGTGAAGTTATCGACTATCGTGTCATTGATGTTGCTTTGATTCCTTGGATGCGTTCTCGTAAGGTTTCTTTCAAGGCAGAAGGTCTTCGTCCGAATACAAGATTCTTCCCCTTCTTTGATGGCGCTGATGTCAGTCGCTTCTGTCAGCAGGGGTCTTTTGTTAGACACTCTGATCGCAGATTTAAGCATACAGCAGTAGTTCCTAAGACAGAACACTCTAAGGGATCTACCAATCTTATCTCTAACTCTAATGGTGTTATTGAAGGGGAGTTTGAAATTCCTAATAACAACTTCATGAGATTTAGAACTGGTAAGAGACAGTTTGCCCTCTTTGATGTTAGTGTCTATGACAAAACTGCTGCTTTGTGTACTGCAGAAGCAATGTACTACGCTGAAGGTGCTCTGGAAACTTTCCAAGAAACGATTCTTTCTACTCGTGTTCTTGAAATTGTTGGTGATCAAACCACTATTGATACTGTGAAGAGAGATGTTTCTACAGAGCTTTCTACAGAAACTCTTATTACCACAGATACTGCCACAGATGTCAAGCAAGAGAAAACTGTCACAGAAGCTCTTGGTGATATTACAAGTACGACAACTGTAACAGGTACTGGTCAGTCTAGCAGAACTTCTTCGGGAAGTCTACCTAGTGAGCCTACGCCTGATCCTACACCTGATACAACCATTCGTCCTGCCATCACGCCAGGAAGCTACACTTCTAGCATTCCCAAGGTTGATACGACGACAGGTCAGACGACAGCTATTGGTGGAAGCGGAACAGACGCAGAAGGTATTCCTCTGAACTTCAGTGCTGGCTTTGGTGGCGGTTCTGCTTTCAGTGACGGTGCCAGAATCTATCTTGATCCTCTTGCGCAGTCTTTTGAAGTTCCTGATCCGAATGGCATTTTCGTAACTCGTATTCGGGTTTACTTCTCTTCTAAAGATTCGGGTAACCTTCCTGTCAAGATGGAACTTCGTCCGATGGTTAATGGACATCCTGATTCTAACAGAGCGATTCCTGGATCTCGTGTGGTTAAGCCTGCATCTTCTGTTAATGTTGTTCCTACCGGTACGATTGACAGCATGCTTGCAAACGGAACAGATTTTGTTTTTGACGAGCCTGTTCATCTTCGGGGAGGCACTGAATACGCAATCGTTCTTTGGTCTCCTTCTATGGAGTACAAAGTTTATATCTCTGAAGTTGAAGATTTTGTTCTTGGTTCTACCGAGAAGAGAGTTTCCAAGCAGCCCTATCTCGGTTCACTCTTCAAGTCTCAGAACTCCAAAACATGGGAGCCCAGCGGTAGAGAAGACCTTGCGTTCAGACTTTATCGGGCAAACTTTGAATTCTCAGGTAATGCAATTCTTGAGAATGCAGAAGTTCCCCCGGCAATTCTTACCAGAGATCCTCTGATTGCTAAGTCTGGCTCTAATGTCATTACTGTAATCAATCGTGGTCATGGATTGCGTCAGACAGATATCACAACAATTTCTGGTCTTGATTCTGCTACAAGATACAACGGTATTCTTGGTTCTTCTATCATGGGTCAAAGAGCAGTTGTCTCTGTTGATGGCTCTGGGTATAAGTTCTACGCAGATTCTAGCGCAACTTCTTCGGGCATCTTTGGTGGTGGTTCTGTTACAGGTTCTCAGAACTTAAACTTTGACACACTTAGACCCGTTATTGACATTGTTCAACCTGAAGCTACGAACATCACCTTCTCTGGTAAGTTTACAAGAAACTCTTCTTTGGTCGATTCTGATCAAGGTAGATTTACAAGAGATACAAGCTTCTCTTTGATCAAGAACAAGTACAACACCGATTTCTCTGCACCTCATGCTATCTTCACCAGAGTAGAAGAAGCTGCAGAAATCACCGGTGGTAGGTCTGCTGAGATTCAGTGTACAATGACTACGACAGACCCTCGTGTGAGCCCTGTCATTGATATGCAGAGAGCAGGTCTTGTTCTTGTAAGCAATATGATTGACAAGCAAGATTCTTCAGCAACTACCGGGTTCAATGTCCCGATGGCTTTCGTAGCAGAAACAAACCCGTCATTCGGGACTTCTCTTGCGAAGCATTTGACAGTTCCTGTAAAGCTTGCAGAAGAAGCAGTTGGTCTCAAGGTTCTGCTTGCAGCCAATAGACCTCCTCAGGCTGACTTCCAGGTCTACTACAGAACAGCCGATGCTGGTAAGAATATTCGTCAGCAGCCTTGGGCTCTAGTATCTGCAGAAGAAACACTACCTACGGATACAAACAGAAACATCTTCAGAGAGTATCGTTATCTGGTAGGTGGTCTAGGTGGTGAATTGACACCCTTCACTTCATTCCAGTTGAAGATTGTCTTCCGCTCTACGAATAGTGCTAGAGTACCTGTAATTCGTGATCTAAGAGCAATTGCCTTGGCGGTATAATATGAGCTTTACAAAGGTGGAAGGGCAGAACGGTTTGGTCAGGGACGAGCAAACCGGTGCCATTTTAAATATAAATAAAAGTGAGATAGAAGCTGCTCGTGAACAAAAGCGTTTACGGAAGCTAAAAGAACAAGAAGATGCAGAACTCAAGCAGTCTGTTTCTACCCTACAAAATGAAGTTAGCGAAATTAAAGATTTGCTTTCAAAACTAGTAGAGAAACTATAGATGGCAAGACCATATACCTCAATCTCAGATTCCTTCAAAACATTCAAAGATAATGTCAACACTGTATCTTTCAATGTAGGTGATCCTGATGATCTAAACACTGATCAGGATTCAGACCTTGTAGGTGCCATTAACGAAATTGAAGCAGTCTTTGACGCATCAAAAACTCAAATTGTTTCGGGTTCAGATTTTGAAACATTTGTAACAGGAGACTACACATTAGATGTTACTGCTGATGTTGTTCTTGATGCAGGTGGTGGCAATCTTTATATCAAAGACGACAGTGCTACAAGATTTCAATTCATCATGGGATCCAATCAAGAGATTGATGTCCCTACTGGCGACTTGACAGTTGATGTCGCAGGTGATATATTCCTTCAAACCAACAGTGATGTCAAAATTCAGTTAAATGGCGCTGATGCTGTTACGTTTGGTCTTGGCGGGGCGAGTCAAACAGTTACCTATGTTGGTGGTTTCACTGAGTTTACTACAGGAAATCATACTCAAACGATTGGCGGTGCGCAGACAGCAAATGTTACTGGTAATATTACCCAGTCCGCTGGGGGTAATTTTACACGAAATGTAGATGGCAATCTTACCGATTCTGCTACAGGAACTTACACTCTCTTTGTTGGTAGTACGGCAACAACAAATATCGGTAGCACTCTCACAGAGACAATTGGTGGTGATCATACAATTAATGTCACTGGTGACTTTACTGTTGACGCTTCCGGTGATGTTGTCCTTGATGTTGACGATGCTGATGTTATTCTGAAAGATGCAGGCACTCAGTACGCAGCATTCACGAACAGTGGTGGGCATCTTGTAGTCAAGACAAGCACTGACACTGCATTGACATTTGATGCCACAAATGCTACATTCAGCAAGACTCTCTATACCGACTCAGCACTTGGTACAGACGAAAAGAGCGTCGCAGGCGGTATTAATGAACTAGAGACTGCAGCAAGAGGGGCAAATGCAGATTATGCTCTGACAACTACTGCACAGAACTTCAGAGATGCAATCCGTGAGCATGAGACTGATATCGGTAACATGACATTCACAGGTCTTTCTGCGACCGATATCTCTGCAGCGATTCGTGAACTTCGTACAGAACTTGGTGATCACACAGCGCTTGACACAGAAACAACCACCAGCGCAGTTGCTGGTATCAATGAATTACATACAGACATCGGTGACATTGCTGCTCTTGATGTTAGCCGAGATGAAGATAGTTCTCTCGCAAAAGCAACTGATCTTGTCACAGGTCTCAACTATGTTGATCTTCGACTAGACTCGGTTGAGGCTCTTCTTGATCAAGCAGTAATGGTTGCATCTGATGTTAAATTCAATTCTGTAGAAACTTCTCTTGTTAAGAGAACAGGTGCATTCACTCTTGACGTTTCTACTAACATCAGTCTTGATGCTGATGGTGGAAATATCTATCTAAAAGATGGTGGATCTCAGTTCGGCGCACTGACTAATACTTCCGGTAATCTGATTGTTAAGTCTGGTTCTACCACAGCCATGACATTCAGTGGAGCGAATATTACATTCGCTGGCACTCTGACACCTCCGTCTCTTAATACAACTGCAACAGATATCGCAGCAGCTATTAATGAGCATGAAGCAGATATTGGTAGCATGTCTCTTACAACCACAGCTACCGACCTTACTGCTGCTATTAATGAACATGAGACCGACATAGGCAATATGACTTTCACAGGTCTCTCCGCTACAGACATTTCAGCAGCAATCAGAGAACTTCGCACAGAACTTGGTAATCATAGCTCTCTCAGCACTGATGCAACATCCAATATTGTAGCTGCAGTAAATGAAGTAGATGGTAATTTAGACAGCGTTGTAGCAAGCACGATTGGTACAGAAGACATCACTTCTATCGCTTCTGGTAACAATACGGTCAAGGGCGCTCTTGTCCAGATTCACACAGAAATTGGATCACTAAGTAGTCTCGATGCTTACTTTACTGGATTTGATACAACTCATATCACAGCCCTGAATGCCCTTGCTGCTGATGTTGAACAACTTCAAGATAGTGCTGGTGCAATTGACGGTAGAGTTGGCCCTCTGTCTGCGCTTTCTTCATACTTTGACAGTGCAGGTGCCACAGCAAGTATTGTAAGTGCCTTGAACCATGTAGGTAGAAGAGCAATTGATGTGTACGATGCTAGCGGTACTCTTCTGAACTAATAGGATTCCTTAATGTCTTTATCTACGCCGCTTAAACTGAAAGGCACGCAGGGAGACCTTCAGCAGTTAAATTCAACTGAAGAGAATTATCTTGCGTATCTTGCAGGAACTCAACTAGCAGCCTCTGCTGGTTCAGATCCTGGTGATCTTACTCTGGTAGTAGATGGTCATAATATCGTTGGTACTTTTGTAGATACTTATTTTAATCAGGGAGTTGGGACTCATCCAGCTTCTGCAATTACCTCTGGTTCCACTACAACTACAGTCTATCAAAGAAATGGAACTGCTTCAGAAAGTAGTTCTGATTTTCGTCGTCCCGTTGCATATAACGATGGTCAAATCGTTGAGATGAATGATACACAATTCAACTCGCTTGTAGACAGACTTAATGGAAGAATCGCATCTTCTGATTATGTGGGCGTCTTCAAACTTGGCTCTTCTTCTCCGGGTGCAGACTACACTGTTTATTCTACTGGTGTGTTCAGTGATACAGATACAGCAGGTACAGTAACAACATATAATCTCTATCGTAGAACTTCTATGACTGCTCCGTCTAGCGTTAAAATTATGGCGATTAAAAGATCGTCTGGTGCTACAGGAGATTATCAAGGTGTTCAAGAAATGACTGATGCTCAGGCTCAGTATTCTCTTGGGCAGAGAGCAAAGACTCGTAGAGGTGTTGATTCAAATATTGGTTCTTACAAGCTAAGAACTTCCTCTCAAGGAGCTCCCTCCACGGGTACTTGGAGAGCAGTAGGTACTGCAACTAATACCAAGAAATCTACTTTAGAAATCGCCTACACTCGTGATAGAACTTCTACTTTTTCTAGAAATAGAAATAGTGCCTATCTTAGTTCAACCACGGCTGACTTTCTCGCTAACTATGTTGGAAACTACATTAAAGATAGAGCGGAGACTTTTACGGGCAATTATACCAAAGAATATCTTGGCGATTACACAGCAAATTATGTGCAGAATGTTCAAGTTACTAGAAGAAGGATACGAGAAACTCCTGATACAAGCTCTACATTTCTTGCAAACTATCTAGGTAATTTTGTAAGAGATAGAGACTCTACATTCTCTAGAGAACGGTCCCAAGTTTTTGTAGACGACTATACTGGTAACTATGTCCGAGAAAGAGATGAATCTAGGGCTGGGGCTTATACTGCAAACTATACTGGTGATTTTGCAGGTGAGTTTTTAGGTAATTATACAGGAACTTATGTAGGTAATTACATAGGAAACTTTGAAAAGAATGTAACCAGAAGCTATACTGGTGATTATATTGGCGATTACATTCGTGAATATTTTAGAGATGTAGGCTATAACAGAGAGTTTTTTAGAGCGGATGCGTATTTCAGAGAAGTTCTTGTACGCAGAAATACTTATTTTAGAGAGACTTTAACAAGAAACCAAGGTTTTACTAGAACAGTAACTAGCACTAGTACTACTGCATTTACATATGATCCTGCAGGTAATGCTGCAGTTGCATTCACAAACTATGCTGATAGCGGAGCATATCAAGTTTACTGGGGTGGTACCCAGGTAATAACTGGATCTGGTTCAATTGCATCAGCATTCGGAAACGGAACAATATATAGACTCGGAAGTGACGGGGCATATTACTCTGTAGGATCAGTAGCGTTTTCAGATTCAAAACTTAATACAAAACAATGGACTGTAAGTCGTAGAACTACAACTAGTAGCGATCAAACATATTTTAGAAATTATTTTCGTGCGGTTGGATATTCTAGAGATTTTTTCAGAGCGGATGCGTATTTCAGAGAAGTTCTAACAGGAACTCAAACTTATTTTAGAAATCAATTTGCTCGTGATGTAAACGTTAGAAGGGAACGTAGAGCCACTAGAAGTTATACAGGTGATTATATTGATAATATCGATTTTACACGAAATGATCAACAAACTCGCACTGCCGTTGTTACAAGGACAAGAAGAAGAGATCGTACGGCGAATTTCTTTAGGAATTTTGTAAGAACTTTTGAGGGTGATATTGCAAAAAACTTTGTAAGAAACGATACTCGTATTTTTGTCGGGGATCGTGTTGTTTCTTATCAAGGTAGTGCAACCAGAGATAGAACTGCTGTAACTTCCAGCACTTTCGTAGGCAATTTTACTGGTGATTTCGTTGGTGATTATATTGAAGATCGAGCAGCGAATGTTACCAGAAATTTCGCTAGAAATATTGCAAAAAACTTTGTTGGAGATTTCTCTAGAGACGTTCTTAAAGATAGAACTGCTACATTCACGGCAAACTATGAAGGAAATTACACCAGGGTATTCGAAGGTAATTATAGTAGATTATTTACAGGTAACTACATAGGTACTACTATACAAGGTTCTAGAGAAACGATTGAAACTTATACTCTATATGTGAGGACCGCTTAGTCATTAGGAGATGAAATGAGTTATAGAAAATGGTTAGATAATGCTTTCTGGGAAAATGACGAAAAAGACATCTTGAATTGCATTCTTGAAATTCAAGATGATGCTGGTCGTATTCATCGTCAAGTTATGAAACTTCGTAAAACAGATGATAAAGGTAACGAGAATCTAGATTTCTTTGAAGTTCTCAATGATCTCACTGATGAACTGATCACTCAAAATACCAAAGATCGTAAGGTCAGAAAAGAAGCTGAAGCTGAAGAAAAGAAACAAAGAGAAATTGAGCATGCGAAAGCAAGAAAGCTTGAAAAACTTTTTGAGTATAAGCTAGAAGCTTTTGAAGTAGAAGAAATTAAGTCTTCCAAAAATCGTCAACTTAAATCAAAGCTTCGCCGAGCAAAGAGCAAGGTAGAGGTCGATCTCTATGCAATGATGATTCTTATGGAAGAATTGAAGAAACAGGAAGAAGAAAATGGAACCGACTAAAGGTTTTTTAGTAGTCGCTTCTAGAAAACCTAATTTCTACAAATATGCACTCAATTTAATCGATTCTATTAAAGATTACTATGAAGACGCAAAATTCTGTCTTGTTACAGAAGAGCGCTTCATTGATGATCGAGGAAGAGAGTTAGCAGACGATATTATCTTTTGTGACGATCACTATCGGGCTAAACTTTGGGGTATGTCAAAGAGCCCTTACGACATTACGATGTACGTTGACGCAGATATGGATTGTGAACACGAAGATATTTGCAAAGTTTGGGATCAATTAAAAGATCATGATATGGTCTTCTCTGAGCTTACAAAAGAAAGAAGCTATGTGTACAGTGAGTGGTACTTTGATACTCCTGAAGGCAGAACAGCATTCTCTCTGTGTGGTGGTGTCTGTCTCTATGACATGAGAAAACCTATTGTACGAGAGTTTATGTGGGACTGGTGGGAGCTGACAAGACAGCAAATGAGTGGAGAATGGTGGCCTAATGGCTATGCAGATAGTCTCAAAGGATGGGATCAGTTTTCTCTCTGGTGGCTCACAGAGAAAGACCCCAAGTATAAAGATTTAAAGATCGGTATCTTTGAGGATGATCTTCGTTGGAACTATTATAATGCTCTTAACTGGGCAAGAACAAAACCTGAAGGCGAAGTAATCTTAAGACACTATTCAGCAGGTCTTGATAAAAACGGTATTATATTATGAGAACAATTCCTGTACGAAACAAAGAACTTTTAAATATTCTTAATGAGTATCCCAAACTCAGAGAGCATGAAAATTTTAAAGAGTATCTTAGATTGTTTAGTGCTTCCAAAGAATCAGAATCTCAAGCGGATTACTACACAGGAGAAGAATACAGAAAAGAAGTTATGAGACAAGATTTACAGCATGAAGGCTTTCCTGATTATATGCTTTCTTATAATTTCAAAATATCTTCAACTGAACATAACATGTTTACGGGTAGAGCGCCTGCTGTTTGGAGAAATGAATTTACCAAAAATCTTGTAAACTTGAATGATAAAATGATGAATTTTCTTGCCACTCGTAATAATGCATTAACAGTAATGTATCCTCCAGGCGGTTATATTTCTTGGCATAACAACTGGAACGCACATGGTCATAATTTTATTTTCACATGGAGCGAAACTGGTGATGGGTGGTTCAAATATGTTGATCCAAAAACAAAAAAAATTATAACAATACAAGATCAGCCAGGATGGCAATGTAAGGCGGCATATTTTGGATCATATCATGAAAGAGACAAAGTAGTCTATCATGCAGCAAAAACTAATTGTTGGAGATGTACCGTATCTTATATCTTCAATGAAACAGATATCGCTGAAGAATTTCGTGAAGAAATTATCGAAGACATAAGTTCTTGAGTTCTCTTCTTGTATAAATAAAAACATGGATTAATATTTGGATCTGAAATGGCAGATTACGAAGACATGACATTTGATCAAGGTGCAGACATCTCTGTGGAATTGCATCTTGTTGACCCTGACGGATCTAAAAAGAATCTGCAGGGGTATAGTGTTGCTGCAAAAATGAAAAGAGGCTATAACAGTGATAGTGCAGACACCGTTGATTTTACAACATTGATTGCAGATCCAGCTGAAGATGGTGTGGTAGTGTTAAGTCTAACAAATAGTCAGACAGACGCTCTAAATACAAGAGGCAGATACGTCTATGACGTTGAAATCTCATTTGAAGATAGTGATGGAAACACTATTATAGAAAGAGTTCTTGAGGGAAAGGTAAAAGTTTCTCCTTCTGTAACAAGGTAGAAAATAATGGCAGTTATTAAGACTCAAGTAAAATCGAGAGAAGCCACGAAAGTTAAAAAAGTTATCGTCGGCACTCCGATCAGAAGAGTTAGTCAAACAATTAACATACCGGCAGACTTTAAAGTAAGTCTTGTTGCTGGTGATGGAAAGCAAGCTGGAGCTCTCTTGACTTTCAACGAAACTACACAACAGTTTGAACCCTTACTTTCACTCGGGAACAACGTTATATCTGACGGAGGATCGTTCTAATGGCAATTATTCGGATCAAAAGGTCATCCACTAGTGGAGCGCCTACAAGTCTACTTCCGGGTGAATTAGCATATTCGTCTCTTGCTGGAATTTATAATAATGGTGGTGGCAGACTTTATATCGGTGTCGGCGCAAACGATAGCGATACGAGTGCTATTGATGTAATTGGTGGTAAGTATTTTGCCGATCTTGCAGATCATCAGCCTGGTGTTCTTACTGCCCTTAGTGCGGTTATCACGGACTCCAACAACAAAATCAGTCAACTTATTGTTGACAATATCGATATTAACGGTAACACAATTTCTACAACCTCCGGGGATCTTACATTTTCTCCGACAGGCAATATCGATGTAAACAGTAATCGAATCACAAATCTTGCAACGCCTAGTGCTTCGACAGATGCTGCAACTAAAGCATATATTGACGCTCTTGTTGGTGGTGACACACTTCGTCTCAATGTATTTACAGATTCTGGAATAGATAATCAATTCTCTATTATTCTGGCTGATTCTGCAATCGGTCTTCTTGGTAGAGATGGAATCTCTGTTATTAATGACAGTGATAACTCTGTAACATTCAGACTCAGTGAAACCGGTGTTACTGCAGGAAGCTACGGGTCTACTACAGCAATTCCTACATTTACGGTTGATTCTCAAGGTAGACTTTCTGCTGCATCTACTGTAAATGTCGCTACAACTCTTACTGTTGAAGATGATGCTGCAGCAACACAAGACATCGATCTTCTAACTGAAAATCTTACTATTGCTGGTGGTACGGCGCTTACCAGCACAGCTAGCTCCAATACGATCACACTTGATCTTGATAATACAGCAGTCACACCTGGTTCTTATGGATCTGGTACAGCAATTCCTACATTTACTGTTGATCAACAAGGTCGTTTGACTGCTGCTAGCACAACTTCTATTTCTACATCTCTTGATATTTCTGACGATCAAGGTGTTCCGAATACTGACACGGTTGATCTCCTGACAGACACTCTGACATTTGCTGCTTCTGGTCCTACAGGTGCGTTCACATCTACTGTCAGTAATAATCAAGTAACATACTCTCTTGCAACTGCTAGCACAACTCAGATTGGTGCTGCATCTTTTGCTTCTGCAGACTTTAGTGTAACTTCTGGTGAAGTTACAATTGCAACAGGTGGTGTTTCTAACGCACAGTTGGCAAACAGCAGTGTTACGATTCTTGGAAATGAAGTTTCTCTTGGCGGTTCGCTTAACTTTGACACTGATAGTGTTCCTGAAGGTTCTACGAATCTTTACTTCACAGACGCTCGTGCAAGGGGAGCAATCTCTGTAACAGACGCTGGTGGAGACGGTTCTCTTGGATACAACTCTGGAACAGGTGTTCTCACATACACTGGGCCCAGTGCTGCAGAAACAAGAGCGCACTTCTCAGGTGGTACTGGTGTTACAATCACTGATGGTTCGATTGCAATCGGGCAGTCTGTTGAGACTTCTGATAATGTTACTTTCCAAAGCATCATCGTCGGTGATCTGACAGTAACAGGTACAGAGACTGTTATTAACACCGTAAGATTGAGTGTTAACGATCCTCTAATCCACCTTGCCGATTCCAACGAAACTTCTGACGACCTCGACATTGGTTTCATTGGTCACTATTCGCCTGATGCTGGCACAACTAAAGAACACACCGGTATCTTTAGAGATGCTTCGAACGGCGAATATTATGTTTTTGGAACTTATCAAGATTCGAATCTTGATAGTGCAGGTGGTACTAACTTAATTGACAGAACAGATCCCACCTTCTCTCTTGCAGCATTTAACGCAGCAAGTCTTGCAGGTAAGTATCTTGGATTTGACTCCGACTTCGGCACAAAGACTCTAGACGATATTGCAGAAGGTTCGACCAAACTCTTCTATACCTCTGTCAGAGCAGATAGCGACGCAAGAAACGCAATTAGCGTAACTCCCGCAACTGGTCTTTCTTACACCCCCGCTACTGGTGTTCTTGCCGGCGTAACAGCGACCACAAGCGGTACAAAGGGTGTTGCTGCATTTAATTCTAGTGACTTTGCTATCAACTCTGGTGTTGTTAGCATTCTCGCTCTGTCTAATGCCCAACTTGATAACAGCAGCATCACTCTTGGTACAGATGTTGTCAATCTGGGTGATACGATTACAGACATTAACGGTCTGACAAGTATCGATATTGATAACATAACAATCAACGGTAACAGCATCATTTCTTCAGATGTTAATGGTAACATCGAAATTACACCGAATGGTTCTGGCAAAACTATTGTTAAGAACCTCTATCTTGACTCTGCTGGCGCTGGTGCTGAGATTGGCGAATTCATTGAAGATAAAGTCTTCAATATGTTCTCCAACGATGGTGACGCAATTGATCTTAGCTACAATGACGGTACTGGTGTAATCACCATTGCTGCTCAGAAAGCATCTGTAAGCACACTTGGTGTTGCTCAGTTCGATAGTGATAACTTCGATGTTGACGGTAACGGTCTGGTTACTATCGACACGATTGATGGTGGTACTTACTAAATAAAATGATGAAACCCCGGATTTTTATCCGGGGTACAACCTAACCTTTTTTAAGGACTGTCATGGCTTCTAATAAGATTAAACTAAAGAAGTCATCAGTTGTTGGTAGAGTTCCTACAACTGGTGACTTAGAGTATGGCGAAGTTGCCCTTAACTTTGCTGATGGTAAACTCTACTACAAAACCGCAACTAATACAATCGACTTCTTTACGTCAGATTCAACATCATCTGCTTATGGTGATGCTGATGTAGAGGCATTAGTCGATTCTGCGTATATTAATCTTAGAACTGAAGGTCCTACTGCTGATCAAGTCAGCAGTCTCATGGATGCAATTGACAATGACATTAAACCCCTTGTCGATGCTATTTACGATCTTGGTGACTCTACTCATAGATTTCGGGATCTCTATCTTTCTGATAGCAGTATTATTTTTGGTGAAACTGCATTTATCAATGCATCTAAAATTAATTTAATTCCTCCAGTTCTTCTTGATTCTGATATTATTAAGAATATTTTCAGCGCTGCTGGGGATCTTTCTTACAATAGTTCTACTGGCGAATTCAGTTTTACTCAGACAGCAAATATTGATTCTAATGCAGTCATTAATTTAGTTGATTCTGCATATATTAACGCAAGAACAAATGCCAATATTGATTCTTCTGCTGTACTATCTCTCATTGATTCTGCTTACGTTCAAGCAAGAGTTGGCGAAGTAACAGGAACTGACTCTGCTTCTGTTAATAATCTGATTGACGCTAAGATTCAAGTTCTTGATATTGCTGACATTGTTGGTTCTACTGGCAATCCTGGCGAGTATCTCAAGAGTCTCGGAAGTGGTAATGCAGAGTGGACCACGATCTCTACTGGTCTAGACTCTGCTGGTGTTACAGGACTCATTGATTCCGCCTATATTGCTGCGAGAACAAGTGCAGGAACAGACTCCTCAGCAGTAATTGCACTAATAGATTCTGCTTATGTACAAGCAAGACAAGACTTTGCATATGGTAGCCTTACTGGGGCTCCTTCTAATGTCTCTGTCTTCTTGAACGATGCGAATTACCTCGACTCCACTGCAGTCACTGGTGTTATTGACGCAACTTATATCCAGTCAAATCAGACGACTTACTCAAATGTGTCAGAATTCGCAAACAATGCGAATTACCTCGACTCCACTACAGTCACTGGTGTTATTGATGCATCTTATATTCAATCTAATCAGACAACATATAATGTTCTAGACTCGGAGAATGTTCGTAACATCTTCTCTGGCGGAACAGGTGTTACTTACAACAGTGCTACTGGCGAATTTAGTATTGATCAAGCAATTGGTACTTCAGATAGTGTTACCTTTGCAGGGTTAACAATTAGTGGTAATCTTACTGTTAATGGAACCACAACCACAGTTAACACTGAGACGATCAATCTTGCTGATAACTTGATTCGGATTAACAGCAATGAAACTGGCACCCCTTCAGAGAACGGTGGTATTGAGATTGAGAGAGGAACTAGCACGAATGTTGCAGTCCTCTGGAATGAGACAACTGATCGTTGGACATTCAGCAATGATGGTTCTACCTATCATAACCTTTTGACCAGTGGTGAGTTTCTTGACTCCACTACAGTCACTGGTGTTATTGACGCAACTTATATTCAATCGAACCAAACAACCTATACTAATGTTAGTGGATTCACGAATGACGCTAATTATCTGGACTCTACAACAGTTCAGGGGGTCATTGACGCAACTTATATTCAGACGAATCAGACAACTTACAGTAATGTTAGTGAATTCACGAATGATGCTAACTACCTTGATTCTACAACAGTTCAAGGTGTTATTGACGCAACTTATATTCAAAACAACCAGACCAAATACAATACAAGTGACTTTACGGACAGTGCATTTGTAACAGGTCTTCCTGTTTCTACATTTACTAATGATGCTAACTACCTTGATTCTACAACTGCGACGCAGTTAATTGATTCAGCATATATCCAACTTCGTCAATCTACCGTAGGCTCCGGTGGGCTTGATTCTGCTGCTGTCATTTCTCTTGTAGACTCTGCTTATGTACAACTAAGACAATCTTCTGTTGGATCTGGTGGACTTGACTCAGCATTAACAAATAACTTAATTGACGCCAAGGTTCAGGTACTCGATATCGCAGATATCGTTGGCGCCACAGGTAATCCTGGTGAATATCTCAAGAGTCTAGGTAATGGAAATGCTGAGTGGGTTACGATTACAACAGGGCTAGACTCTTCTGGTGTAACCACTCTTATTGACTCTGCTTATATCCAACTTCGTCAATCTAGCGTAGGCTCCGGTGGACTTGACTCGGCTTTAGTAACTCAGCTAATCGATTCTTCTTATGTTCAATTAAGACAAGATTTTGCATACAGCAGTCTCAGTGGTGCACCTACAGCGCTATCTTCTTTTACAAACGACACAAACTATCTGGACTCCACAACAGTTCAAGGTGTTATTGACGCTACTTACATTCAATCGAATCAGACAACATACAACACCAATGACTTTACGGATAGTGCCTTCGTAACAAGTTTGCCAGTTAGTACATTCACGAATGACACCAATTATCTGGACTCTACAACAGTCACTGGTGTTATTGACGCTACTTACATTCAATCGAATCAGACGACTTACTCAAATGTCTCTGAGTTTACAAATGACGCTAATTATCTGGACTCTACAACAGTCACTGGTGTTATTGACGCTACTTACATTCAATCGAATCAGACGACATATAATACAAGTGACTTCACAGATAGTTCTTTCGTTACTGGATTACCTGTCTCTACATTTACAAATGATACTAACTATCTTGATTCTACAACAGCAACACAACTGATTGATTCCGCTTATATTCAGCTTCGTCAATCTTCTGTTGGGTCTGGTGGATTAGATTCTGCTGCTGTCATTTCTCTTGTAGACTCTGCTTATGTACAGCTTCGTCAATCTTCTGTTGGGTCTGGTGGATTAGATTCTGCTGCGGCAAATAACCTGATTGACGCTAAAGTCCAGGTCTTGGATGTTGCAGATATTGTTGGTGCTGCAGGTAATCCTGGCGAATATCTAAAGAGTCAGGGTAATGGAAATGCTGTCTGGCAAGCAGGTAAGATTCTCAATAACTGGGAAGAAGTTTCTACTACTACATTTACTGCTAGTATTGGTGACAGACTCATTGTTGATACCACGAGTGCTGTGACGATTACGCTTCCTGCCTCTGCTTCTCTTGGTGACGAGATCGTAATTATTGACGGCACGGGTAATGCTGACAGTAATAATATTACGATTGCTAGAAATGGACATAATATCCAGAGTTTTGACTCTGACTTTACTATTGACATCTCCAGAGCAGTCACGGGATTGGTTTACTATAATGCAACTCAAGGTTGGATTCTGACAGAGACCTAAAAATGGCAAGAAGAAATAGACTTACATACTGGAGATCGCTGAAACTTCTCCGAGTTGAAGAGCAAGAAGCATCTGCCGTATCTACAACCAGAACTAGTATAGGCACTGGTGGCAGTGGTAGTGGTGGGATTGACTCTGCGACAACATTATCTTTGTCTCTCGACTCTGGAGAGGTTGTTTCTCTTATTGACTCTGCTTATGTACAACTTCGTCAAGACTTTGCTTACAGTTCCCTTACAGGAAGTCCTACAGCACTTTCTTCTTTCACAAATGATACAAACTATCTGGATTCTACGACCACACAAAGTTTAATTAACGCTGCTTACATTCAGGCGAATCAGACGACATATAATACAAGTAACTTTACTGACAGTGCTTTTGTTACTGGATTGCCTATTAGTACATTTACCAATGATGCGAATTACCTTGACTCCACGACTGCAACTGGACTTATTGACTCTGCATATATTCAACTACGTCAGTCTTCAGTTGGATCTGGTGGGTTAGATTCTGCATCAGTTATCTCACTTATTGACTCTGCTTACGTCCAAGCAAGACAGTCTGCAGGTGGCGGTGGTGGTGGATTAGATTCTGCTGCTACTAACACTCTTATTGACGCAAAGACGCAGGTTCTAGATATTGCTGATATTGTAGGTTCTACTGGTAACAATGGTGAATACCTTAAGAGTCTAGGTAACGGTAACGCCGAATGGGGAACAGTCACTGCAAGTAGCGGTAGTGGTTTAGCGACGTGGCAGAAGAAAGCAGCAGACTACACTCTTTCGGCTGGTGATCGTATTGCAGTAAATACTGATTCTGCATGGACGTTGACTCTACCAGCATCTCCCACATTTAGCGATGAAGTTTATATTATTGACGCAAAAGGTAATGCTGCAGTCAAGAACATTACAGTGTCTGGCAATGGAGAGAAGATTCTTTCTTCTGACTCAGATTTAATTGTTAATGTTAACAGAGCATCAATCGCAATGATGTACTATGGCGATTCTCAAGGTTGGATTCTGACGAGTACATTCTAATGGCAACAAATACTATTGTAAAGGCACAGAAAGAAGTCATCAATGATGCCGTAAAGGAACTGGTTTCTGCGCCTGTCTTTACTGGAACGACATCGTATGGCGGTGGTGGTTTCCAGGGTAGTAATTTTGGATATACAAGTGGTGGTAGAACTCCTACCAACAGCGATGTTATTGATAAATTTTCATTCTCTAGTGATGGTAATGCAACAGATGTTGGTAATTTAACAACAGGGAAGTATTTTGCAGCAGGGCAAAGTTCTACAGAAAACGGTTATCATTCAGGTGGAAAATCCCCATCGTATTTAAATGTCATAGAAAAATTTTCTTTTACTTCTGATGGTAACGCTACAGATATTGCGGATTTAACTGGAAATCGTGCGGATACCAGTGGGCAAAGTTCTTCTGAGAGCGGATACACTTCTGGTGGATTGGCACCTCCTTACACAAATATCATTGATAAATTTCCATTTGCTGCTGATGCTAACGCTACTGATGTAGGTGATCTGACTCAAGCAAGAAAGGGTGGGACCGGACAAAGTTCTACCGATAATGGATACATTTCTGGTGGATTTAATCCTCCCCAAACAAACATTATAGACAAATTTCCATTTGCTGCTGATGCTAATGCTACTGATGTGGGTGATATAACAGTAGCAAGGTATACTGCAGCAGGACAAAGTTCTACTGAAAACGGATATACTTCTGGTGGTAGCCCGAGCCCTGTAGCTGGAAATATCATCGACAAATTCCCATTTGCTTCGGACGCTAATGCCACAGATGTGGGTGATCTAACGGTAGGCAGATATGGTCCCTCTGGGCAAAGTTCTCCTGCTAGTGGATATGCCTCTGGCGGAATAAGTCCGCCGTTGTCGCCAGTCTATACTAATATCATCGACAAATTTCCATTTGCTTCTGATGCTAACGCAACAGATGTAGGCGATCTAACAGTAAACAAACTTTGGTCTACAGGACAACAATATTAATGAAACTTTCTGATATTCAAGATGCAATTTTAAATGATGCTGTTAAAGAGTTAACAGATGAATCAGTGTTTCTTGGTGTTACTGAATATGGCGGTGGTGGTGCAGCACCCTTAACTTTTGTTGGATCTTATTCCCAAGTTACGACTAATGGAAACACTGCTACTTTTACTTATTCTAATTTTACTCCTGAAACATCTGGGGACACCATTCAAGAAGGCGATTTGATCATTTGTGTTTTTGGAAGAGGTAACTCTTCAGGATATTATGTCAGCAATACTCCATCTGAAGATGACGGAAACTTTACTTTCATAGATGGGTCTAAATATTCTGGAAACGATTCATATGATCACGACCATGCTATTTTTCAGAAAACTGTTTCTGCTGGAGAAACTTCTACTACATTTAATCCGGATAGTTTAGGAACAACTAGTTATCAAGCATGCGCCTTTGTGTATCTTGTATTTAGAAATTGGACAGGCGTTGACCAGGGTCAAGGATCTTTAGGAAATAATTCTTCCAGATACCCTTCGACAGGAAATAATTCCACAACTAATGATTCAGGTAATTATATTGTTTATTCTCACGCAAATGGTGTGTACAGCAGTACATATGATGTAACAACAGCGGCATCTAATTATGATAAGTTGGTTGGTCCAGTAAGAGGTAATGACACGGACGATATTAATATGTCAACCTGGATTTATCAAACAGACGGGACTACATGGACCAATCCAGCTTTCACTGGAACTTCATCGACATCTTCAGATTCAACCCTTGTTTCTATAAGAGTATACTAAATAAACTTGTAATTTATTCACTTTTCATGGAGTTTTGAAATGACAGACGATCAACAACCTAAGAATGAAGTTGCAGTCTACGAAGAGATCGTAAAAGACTTAGCAATCATTCAGGACAAGACACAATTCAATGTGCCTGTTGCCAAAGTATTTGGTGCAGGTTCTCTGGCAAAGACAGAGAGTTTTGGTGGACGGTCTCTTGCTCAGAACACTGAGTTGGTAGACAAAGCACTGCAGAATACGAACGAACTGCAGAACATCTGGAACCGTAGTCACTCTCAGTGGGATTGGAAGCACATCAATCTGCACTATCATGGTGATTTTAAGAATGTTCGCCAACTTGCTGCTGAAATTAATCGCAAGAAGCAAGCGTTGAATGAAGCAAAGTGGAAGCATGTCAAGAATGAAATCTCAATCAAGAAGATTGAAGAAAAACTCCAGAATGTCGATCTAGACTACTGGAAAGAGATTGACCTTCAGATTCAACTCGCAGAGAAGCGAGAGTCCATGGCAAATGGCATGGTCTATATTGAAGGTGCGATGAAAGACATTCTTGCTCTGAACGAATTGTATGAGCAGATGAAAGGTAAGTTCGAAGGATTTACAGAAGAAGACTTTGAGAAAGAAGAATCAAAGTCTCACCTGAAGCGTAGCGTTGTTCAGTGTATTCGTGATGTTCGCCAGACTGGTTCTATTACAAAAGGCGAGCAGGAATATCTTGAACAAATTGGAGTAAACCCAACAAAAATGCTTTTTCTAATTCGAGAATATATAAATAAAGAAGAGGCAAAGAACGATTGGAGTGTATCTGGACTTCATGAGTTTGTTGCTGGTATTGTGGACGAACTTATTGATGTCATGCAAGTAGATAAGAAGAAGATGGAGATTATGGGTTTCAACCCTGATCCCTCTACGCTTCTTTCGTATGACAAACCAGTTGCACTAAGATTGGAAAACAAAGGAGAAGAAGATGGCAGTTGTTGAGTATAAGCTGCATAAAGTCGGTAAGCAGGCTATGCGTGCTCCCGATTGGGTCGAAGATGGCGGATACTGGTTGAATCCTGCTGACCACACGATGGTTGGTTGGACTCCTGCAGAAGTTGATCGTGAGTACTATGTGCCCGATACTGTCACAGAATTGTCTCGTGCTGACTTCATCACAAGACTGAAGACAATGCATTCTGCAAATGCGTTTCAGAACGAAAGTGATGATCCTGCAGTAGACCCGACAGACATGACAGAAGCAGAAGTTGAAACCATGGCAGGAAACTGGTACGATTCGTTCCACGCTTCCTAACTCTAAAGAATAAGGAAGTCCCATGGCTTTTAATCTGACAAATCTGCTGGCAACGCTAGACTCCTCAATCGCTGCACTTGACAGTGCAAGCGAACTGCTTGAGGTGTTGCAGGCTATTAATGTCACCAATTCTACCAAAGGTCATGGTAAGACTCAGCGTAAGTATTATACCAGTTACGCTTCTCTCCCTACTGCTGACTCCGCAATTCGAGGAATGACTGCTGTTGTCTCTACTTCACAAGTAGACTCAGGTAACGGACTGTATCTCTGCACGGGTACTACATGGACTGAGATTCAGGATTTAGATTCTGCTGCTGGATATAGTTTCCAGGGTAGTAACTTTGGATATGCTTCGGGTGGATGGAATCCCCTGATTCCTGGTGCCACTAATGTCATTGACAAATTCCCATTTGCATCTGACGCTAATGCTTCTGATGTTGGTGATTTAACAGTAGCAAGGCGACACGCAGCAGGACAAAGTTCTAGCGAAAACGGATATACTTCTGGTGGTGGGACTCCTCAAGGTTCTAATGTTATTGACAAATTCCCATTTGCTTCTGACGGTAATGCCACTGATGTTGGTGACTTAACAGGAACAAGAGCACAGATCGCCGGGCAAAGTTCTTCAGAAAACGGATACACTTCTGGTGGTACTGGATCCGCACCGACTCCTATTAAAAATGAAATTGAAAAGTTCCTATTTGCATCTGATGGCAACGCAACCGATGTTGGCGATATAACATCAGCAAGGTACGGTGTAGCAGGACAAAGTTCTACCGACAATGGATACACTTCTGGTGGTACGATAGCAAGTTTTCCATCTTCACAAATGAGAGATATAATAGATAAATTTCCAT
>Ga0102963_1000077_pt1 | contig 37047 bp, 30 predicted proteins | sample SalPon2_C_H2O_MG_2_FD_84522 | JGI IMG/M metagenome (GOLD analysis project Ga0102963, IMG submission 84522) | Salt pond water microbial communities from South San Francisco under conditions of wetland restoration - Salt Pond MetaG SF2_C_H2O_MG | ecosystem: Environmental > Aquatic > Non-marine... | reverse complement strand
CTACCTTCAGTTATAACAGAATCTAAAGTTCGATCGATAATTTTTAAATCAAAATATGGTACCGCTTGAGAAAGTTCGACGGAAGGAATTCCTTGTGCAAAAAATTTAACAAGATTAGTGTCAGACACACCTCTACCAAGCCACCAAGCTTTCATCTCGCCAATATTAACAATCGGAAATTCAGGTGAAATATTACCTTCGCAATCTATTTTATTTCTTTCTAAGACTTCCGGAAATTTGTTGCCGTATATTATGGAAGCCAAACTCACGTTTTTATCATAGAGATAATTGTTGTTTGTTAGGTTATCCAACCCACTAGTAATTCTATTATTCCAATTGCCGACATACTTGAAGGCGTTTTTTAAATAATCTGGTGGAGCTCCACCAGCCAAAGATTCATTTAGAATCTGTGCATATCCTTGTTGTTCTTCAGCAGGGTTCCCGTTTTGGCTTTCTTCTGGAGTATACGCAGCCCAAGGCATAATACCATCGGTGCCTTGAATAATATTATCGAATGTTTCGTCGATTCTATCATTCTCTGCGGCGTCAGCTTTTTCTTTGTTTGCAGCTGCATTTTCATCAGAACCTCCAGTATTGATTAAGGCCTTATAAATATTGTTTCTATCACGAAGATCATGATATACAGCAACATCCCTCAAGAAACTAGTCAATGTATTTCTGTTGCTAGCCATTAAAATAACGCCTCTATTTGCTCTAAATTTGTAGGAACAATTAATCTTGTTCCAGCCGGTAACTGCATTCCCCACCCTATGTCTGAAAGTGCCGCAATTGCCCACCACATCGAAGGATCTCCTAGATATCTGAAAGCTACATGATCTAGCCTTAAAGAATCACCTATTACTAGTGTGGTGGCATCAATATTCCCGGCATTAAATGCTTGTCGTAATCTAATGGCTGCCCGATTAGTTGCTCGAGTAGTACCAGACTTTATTGTTCTGTCGTTTGAATATCTCATTATTGTGCACCGGGGGAATCTGTTTTTAAGTTAAGGTTTCCATTCTTATGTATGCTTCGCGAAAGATTACCAACTTTATATACCGGTGCTCTATTAAATCCGTCTGCGTCTAATCCAGGAGTAATGTCATGTATTGGCTTAAATCCTAGTGTTACTTTACATCCTTGAGGAGCTCTTCGACCTGGAGTTGTGTCCCACATAAGGGTATTTAACTGCCAATCAAGCTGAAGATTATCGAGAAATCCAGCCATACCCTCGCCGGCATTATTTTCAAAGGCTTTTACAATGGTGTTTTCTTGAACAAATTTTAATGCTTCTGGATCTGGAGATGTTGCGTGTTCGATACCCATTATATCTGTCATTGGTACCCAAAAGCACAACCCATCTGGTTTGTTCCTTGATTTTTTATAAAGCTTTTCTATAGTATTTACCCGGGTTGGACTAGCATAATCGCCCGTATCCACAGCTCTTCCATTTCTCGTTGTTGTACCTTGACTAAAAAATGCTAACCACACTTTTATATTAGAGTAATCGATTATTTCTTGTTTATCATCTCCTTCTCCGACCGTAGTTGGCTTTGCTTCGAATCCTATAATTCTAAACAGATCAGGAGTATAGCTGTAAGTAGATAGGTCAACGCTCCTTGATTTTGAGTCTGAGTTGACGATGACGTTATTTGGAATTCCTATACCCAGAGTCGGCTTAATTGTTGCTGGAACTAAGCCGGCTTGGGAAGTTATAATTTTTCCAGTCCGTTTTTTTGTATTATACATTCTTATTCGAACAATATCACCCTGAGAAACAAAATTAACGTTAGTCTGCATTGATAAAGTCATAGGACCCACGAAAGGATCTACGGTTGGAGTCAGACTCTTGACAAAATTTTCTCGCCGTTGCATAATGGCTTTGTTACTATCTCCTCCTCCCGGAATTAAAGACTGTAAATTGCCAGATCGAGTCTGCGTGGCGTCGACGGTTACGATTTTTGGTCCTTCATCATATCCAACTCCTAACATTCTGGCAGCTGAAGCTTTAGAAAAGTTGTTTGTTAAAATATCTCCGATTCTTATTCTCACCATTGGAGAAGCAGTTGGTATTTGTGAAAATGGCATGTAGAACTTCTTTTGATCTGGCCCTATAAGCTGTGTACCTTTAGAAAACTGAGGATACATTAACGTGACTAGTTTATTTAATTTCCAATACAGCATATCCATGTCTTCCTCAGAAAAGGCTATCATAGTGAAAGATATACCTATTGACCTTTGGGAACTCTCATAAATATGTGCCGGTTCTATTCTACCCATTCCTGTAATACCACTGTACGTTGCAGAAAATCCATCTGAATATGTGTCTAAAAATGCATGGAAAGATATAATTTCGTTTGTTCTCATATCTTTTATATAGAAAGGCATGTATTCGCTATTTAATTTTTCCTCTAGTAAAGCTGCAGTAGCACCGTCGATTCTGCTGTCATTCCCTTCAGGATTAAAAAATTGATCGGTATCCCCCGCGCCGTTTAAAGATCTACCAGAAACAAAATTTCCTTCGGCGTCGACGACTCCAGACTCAATTTCTTGGGAAAAGTTTCGAAAAGACTTTGGAATTAAAAACATCGATGGAGTTGCAGTCACAGAGGCCGGACTCATTGAGCTAGCTCCCCATGCTATTTTTGTCTCATTAAGAATTGCTGGTCCGCCGTAATTTTCCCACTTTGCAAAGAATTGTCCAATAGCATTATCACCTAGGTTAACCATGGTTACAAAAAATCTAAAACCTGATTGATCTCTAAGATCGAAAAAATATCTGATGTATTCTAATGCACCGCCTTGTGGACTTGGCGCTGCTTCTAAAGCAGATTTCCTTGCAATCTGTCGACCTAGATTAAAAAAGAAACCAGCCGACATAGGATCTTTTAATGCAGAAATAGTAGTCTGCAGAGATCCAATAAGATAAGACGGAACAAAAGATATAAAATCACCGAGCTTAAATCCGGCCACTACTAAATTAGTCTTAGCTTGAATAGGTTTATTTATTCCCATAAAATTAAGAATAAATTCTACTAGGGCCGGGCCATTGAAAAGATCCTTGACATTCGGCAAACCAAATAATTCCATGATATCACCAGCTTTGCTGGAATTACCACCAACCAAATCAGAAAGAGGAACATAATTACCTCTTGCCTTTCCTCGAGCCATTTGTACCGGCGAGTTATCATATTGACTTCGAAGGTTTTGTCTTACTTCTTTTTGTACGGCCAATTCCAGAGCTAGTAATGCATCGAAAATGGCTGCTAGTAATATGTTTTGTATAAACGTTGCCGCCATGAAATTCAAACCGTTTATATACTGTCTATTCGTAAATAACTCTTCCTGAATAAACTGGCTAATCATAGAATTCATGACTGTATAAGCGTGATTTTCCTTATCTCCTATTTCCCCATTTTCAGAGGGTCGACCTTCACTGTCTATGTATTTAAGATCGACTTCTATTTCGCTGTCCCTTTCTAGCCATTCTCTTGTTGGCAACACTGCTTTTTCCGAGATTCTTCTCGTACCATCCCTGAGCCTGTCACCAACATTGTTGTCTATACCGTAATTACCATTGCCTATATTGGCCAGATCTGATATGTTAAACGTGTCAAACGTTTGAGCCCATATGCCCGAAAGGCCTTCTTTTTCTATGTCAACAGGATCGCGACCTATAAAGCCTGAGGCTGCTATAGCAGATTCAACACCTAGTTTTGCCATTTTTCGGCGTGTTTCTTGGTTGGTCAAACTAGGATCGCCAAAATATTTTTGATTATCAATCGTGTTTTGATTTCTTTGCTCAAATTCAAGCTGAGTTTCATCGGCAACTTGTGGTGGTGAAAATCTGTTACTAAGCAAAACGCTTGAAACCTGTTCTGAAACGGTCTGAACATACGTCTCTGTTCCTGCCTGATGCCCAAACTTTTGATCGTTTTTTAAACCAGGTTCGTCATCAATACCGGTTCGTTCTGCTATGGTCTGTATCTGATTTCCGGTATCCGGATTAACATCAAAGAAAGCGCCCGAACTGATATCATTGAATATTTTTCGCGCCTCGTTATTTAAAGAAAAATGAGGCTGAGCCTGTTGTATGATATCCGGACCAACCGGTGTACCGTCTGGGTTTGCGTTAGATATATCTCTGTCAGAAGCTCCATCAATAGGAAATTCATTCGCAGTAGAGATATCATCAGATCCCGCAGTCTGGCCTTTAAGATAATCCCGGAGAGTCTTTTTTCTATCTGGATGCATATCCGATCCAGGTACCTGAATTCGGCCGTCAGCTCCTCTAGTCGGACTTGAACTATTTTCGTTTGCCATATTTTCCTGCCTCAATCATCTTTTTAAGTAATTCACGTCGAAGTTCATCATCTTTTAAACCTTCTCGAAGTTGATGAAATTTTTCAGCGTTCTTTTCTACTAGCGCATCCCAAAATATATCGAAGCCTTTTTTATCAGATTCCTCGATCATCATTTTCTTAAATATCTCTTTTACGCCAGTTTTAGCAATAATTTCCTGCGCAGTATCATTTACGGCATCGAAATCCTGTGGTTTATAATCCGGTTTAAAGTCTTCCGGAAATTGATCTAAGATTTTTTCCTCAAAACTTTTAAACTTCTTTTCATTTGTTTTTTTATCAGACACTGGACGTTCCTGGGTCATCGAATTCCAAACTTCTAAAGCCGTCGGCTTTATCGTCTCTTCCTTCTATGTTTGTAACAAAATATGATCCACCAGGAGCTGATGCAATTGCAGTTGCAACGTCGTATGAATCCATTTTAACATTTAGATTAACTACTACCTGTAGCTGTTTATTATCAACTATAACCTGCATAGGTTTATTACCGCTTAGTATTTCGCCGACTCTTCCAAGCTTGGCCTCTATTGCAGACACAGATGCGGTACTGATGTCTTCATATGTATCTTCTATCAGTTGTGAAACAGAAGCCATTTGCTCACTAAATCTATTAATAAACCCAGTTGCTTCCGAGCCTCCGATTAATCTTTCATCACCAAAGAAACCGGCTATGAGGCCGTCGGCCATATACGTACCGATCTCATACATTTCTGTCGAAGGAGACTGTACACCTAAGATTTCTTTTGCTTTATTTAGGTTACCTTCCATCAGAGCTGCCGTAGCCTCTTCAGTTAGCTCGGCAGATCCCTGAGTACCGGTTATAAATCCGTCACGTAAGGCCACTGCAATTTCACTTTGAGCGTTATAAGCTTCGTTTGCAACGTTATCGACGTACATTTTGTCGGCAAGATGATTCATGATTCTTTCTAGGTTCCTATCGTTAACTTCAATAAGTTCTTGCGCTGTACCGTCATCAATAACGTATCCGTCAGTGTACTGTTCTTTAAGCTTTTTCACTGCCGCGGCTGCATCTGTAGGTAAGCCGGCCTGGGCTGCGGTTCTAACAAAATCGGCATTTCTTTTAGCCATCTTATTCATTTCTTTTTCTAGGCTTTTTAATTCTTTTCCGGTGTTTGATGCAGCATCTCTAAACGTTTGCTCTATTCCTCCCCCAGACATCGATGCTAAAACTCCACCGAAAAAGTATGCGGGGTTATACAACGCTTGGGCTTTTTCGGGTAATTGGGCAAAGGCGAACTGCTCGGGGCCTGACATGCCATTCCATGCCTTTGTTTGCATTTCCTGTCCTACCATTGCCATTTCGCTGATGAAATCAGCTAATCCTTCTAGCGCGGTCTTTTTTAATTGTAAATACATGAATTTGAATTTTTTTCCTAAACCAACTCCACCCTTACCAAATACTTCATTTAGTTTTTCATTACCCATCATTTGTGCTAGACCCTGAGCTAGTCCAGAAACTATTTCGCTAAATAAACCGGTTTCTTCGAAACCCCTGTCAATATCTTCCTTTGCTCCACCAAAAAGTTTATAAAACAAAGAATCTTCTTTTGCAACCGTATAATTTCCCGATGTACCACCGAAGAAATAAACTCTAAGTCCCCCTGAAGCTGCAGAGAGGTTAGACATCATATCACCAAAGCCTTCAGCAATTAATTTTCCTAGACCGGTCATTGTCTCTAGAAATGATGTCTCGTTTTCTAATTCTGTTTTGCTAACCGGCTTTAATAACCCATCCACCCAAGCCAATGCCCTGTTTCCAATAAATCTAAATGCGTCACCAAGTGCTACAGCCAAAATTTCAACAACTTTTACTAACCCCTTTTGTATTGCTGGAGTAAGCAAAGACGGCTTTTTCACATCTTTGAATGGTGCAAAAAGAGTGTCAAAAATGTTAAAATCTTTATTAGCTGGACCAAACTTTTCCGGGTCCATAATGCTTCTTAGATAACCAAAAACTTTTTCCAGGGGACCGCCATCTGCCATAAGCGTTTCGGCAGCTCCTTTCATCGCATCGAAATACTCTATAAAGGGCTTAAAGAAATATTTAAATAGAGGTGCGTCCTCAGCGGTCATGACTTTTTTATCCTCTCCTTTTTGACCTACAAGGCTCGGATCAAAAAATAATCTCCCTACAAGATCCGCTATTTTTGTACCTACTTTATAGAATGATGTAAAAGAATCATGCATGCTACCGATTAATTTTTTGTATGCAGCAGTATGCTCGAAAGCATCTTGAAATCCGGATGTCAAAGCGCCAAGAAAACTACTGTGCGGCTTATCAAACCCCGACATACTGTTCTTTATGTCTCTAATGTTTTCCGCAATCATGTTCAAGGCTTCCTGCTCACTCATATTCTCTTGAGCCTCTGCAGCTGAATCCAATGCATCTGTGAAACCAAATTCGTCTGTTGATACTGACGCTAATTTCTCGAGTTGCGCAATAGGCAATCCTATGCTGTCAGCCAAATACTGCGCCTGTCTTCTGTCTCCTAAGATTGTATCCATAGACTTTCCGGACTTTTCTAATGCCTCACGAACCATATCGAGTTTTTTGGCCGGATTATCCTCCATAACCATGTCTAAAGTATCTAACTGAATACCGAATGCAGCGCTTAGCTTTCCAACAGATTCAGCTGCACCTTCAAACGTATCGAATTTATTTCCGAAAGATGCCAGATCGCTCATTTCCATACCAAGTTTCGTTGCATACAAAGAAGTTGCGGTAAGTTCCTTTCTCGTCATGTATCCAAAGTTTTTGGAATCCTTAATTGCAGCGTCAAAGTTCTTTGAGACGTTTTTCAAACTTAGGCCTAAATCATCAGCGCCACCAACGAGCTGCTTAGCAAAATCTGGAAATGACGCTGTTCCGAATCTATACGTTAAATCTTCTAATGCATCCATAGACATACCTAGGCCTTCCTTAAATGCAATGATTTCTCCGTAAGCTCCTTTGGCTTTATCCATGAACAGGTCAAAACCAACGCCCATTTCGGACGCGTAACCCAGAAACTTATTTGTGACATCACCGACTTCAATTCCAGCAAAGGCTCCGACAGTCTCTCCGGCAATTGCGAGAGTCTTGGATGATTCTTTGACAAATGCATTAAACTTTGAAATTGTCTTTGGCATTATGCCTAAAGTATCCTTAAACTTCTGGTATGACTCAAATGCGTTGCCGGCGTTACGAGCAGCCTTCCCTGTTTGTTTTCCTAGAAATCCAAAAACATCCTGAAGTGTGATTAATCGATACAGAGGCCCTAGCACCTTCATCAATGATTCAAAACCTGTTTTCACAGTCGCCACTGACTTACTCAAGAAAAGCATTGCCTTATCCATAAAACCAGCCTGCTCAGTGGTTTGCTCTGTAGAATTAGCAACCTCGTCAAGCGCACTAGCTAAATCAGTCTGATTATTGGTTGCAGATTTTACAGAATCAGCACCTTCATTGAACATGTTAAAAAAATCAGACTGAACTTGAGTTTGAGTTCTAGTTCGATCTGTAGACTGATTTTGTAGCTCAGTTCGCTGCCGAAGAAGCTCATTCATCCTTTCTTGAAGAGCTATCTGCGATTCCATTTCTTCGTTAGTCATTTTTTAGAACACTCCAACCTTAATATAGTATAAGTATTCTAAAACATAAAATTTACAGTGGCCAATCTTTCCCTGTTTTAGTCTTATATCTTTCAGCCAATGCATCTTTGCTTGCAGATAGTTCTTTTATCTCGGTCAAGGTAACATTCTTTTGATGCAACGCTTCGTATAAATCACGACTTGCGACTAGTACGCTTAGAAATGCTTGTACTTTTTCTTTTGGTCCGTTTAGGTTTAGTTGTTTTCTTCTTCCCGTCACGAACATTACTGACTCTTTCAGAAGGCTCTTTTTCATCTGAATTCTCCTTGGGTATTTCACGAATATAATTATGTGGCTTTTCCCATTTCTGCCCTTTTAATTCTTTTTCATCCCATGCCGCATTTTTTTCCCATACGACATAACATCCACCTTCCTGTCCATCAACAACCATGACCGCTGATTCGTTTGCTATAACTTTTACAATTGTACCAAACCTGATTTTACTGTCATTTCTTAACAAAAAATAACAACAATCGTCTTTTGCAGCATTCAATGAATCGATCATAAATTCTCCCTTAAAGATATATCGTATTTTTTCTTTACTCTGCCTGTAATCCAAGAATGAACCAGGTTTTTTCTACGCCAAAGCTTTGATTTTGACGGATGACTTTTCCCTTCTAGGATTACATAGCGTTCTAGAACTTTTCGATCTGAAGCTATCTTGCGCCATATTTTTCGAAACTTTCTTTTAGCTTTTTTATCAGCTGTGACAATACCAGGCTGGTTAGGATAAAAAGGCATTATGCCTAAATTTAAATACTCTAGTACCACTAACCCTTCGATTGTTTCGTTATTTTTTGCCATGGTATACCGCCTTTATTGAGAGTATGGTTACTAAACGTTACTTCCGGGTACAACGTCTTTCACCTTAGCGCTTGTCTTTCTCTATTTTAATTAAATGCTCCATTGCGATTTAAATCCCGGAAACAAATTTAGTCAGTTACTCCAAACTATTTAAATTCTAATTATGTAAATCTTTTAGTTCTTTGAGGGCCGGTCGGCCTTAACTTGTTAGACAATCCTCTGGACTCTGTAGAGTTACCCTTTGAATCACCGTTTGCTTTTTTAATCTCTTTTATTACTCTCTCTAAATACCATTTTCTTTTCCATATAGACATGTTGTATGCTTCTGCGTATGTCATCCCCATATAATATACCAAGTAAAATATCGGCTCGAGATATATCTCTTTATCGTTATGCGTCAGGCCAAAAAAAGCTTGCGCCAATAGGAAGGCGCACCTCCGATTCCTCATAACAATGAGGACATTGCATATGAGATTTCATTTCAATACCTGGTTCATTAGCGTCCATAAACTTTCTTAATGCCAAAGAATCACGAGCCGGCATATTCTGGCAGAACTTTTGCACCTTTACTTTATCAGTAATCTCATTAACAGAAATAACCTGAGATTGGTATTTTTGGGTTACTAAGTTTCTACGATCGATACCTTTTTTCTTAAGTCTTTCTTCCATGACGCTAATTTCTTTTTCTTCATGACCGTTAAGATACTTGAATCTTATAGTATGCTTTGTCAATGGAAGTTTAAATTCAAAAGAATTTGCTCCGACAGCAATGGGATCATGCTCAAAATTTTTGATTGGCAAGCCGGCCAAGTCAAATTCCTGCTTCGATCTTTCCCCGCAGCTAGGGCAATCGATCTCAACGTCATATTCAGGACCATAACCTGTGATTCTAAGTGACGTCATCACAGCATTACGATCACCGGCTATCATGTCTTCCGGGTTGATTCTCTTATCGATCAAGCAGGATCTAATCAACTCATTAATAACCGACTTTTGCTTAATGTAAGCTCTGTTGGTTAGGATATCTTCTTCTCTTGCGGTCATTGCCCTAATTTCAATGGCCTCTTTAAGATGAAGAGGATGTCCCTCTGGATATACAATACCCTTAGATGGAAGAGGCGCTAGCTCTGTTGGAATAGTTAGCCCAAATGTATCCTTGAGAATATCATGGGAGTCTCCCTGCCAGCCGCTGCCGATTTTACCGTCATCTCCTTGTCCAGAGAACACGTCGTTACCTTTTCTTTGACTCATTGTTTTTCTCCACTAAGTATTTATATTCAATTAGAGACATTCCTCATATGTAGATCATACAAGAAATGCCGTCATTGTATAAAATTTTAATAGAAGAAATCAGTATTGTAAAACACAATTGTCAAATTTAATCCCTAAGGATATTTCTAGCATGTCCTGGCCGCCATAAGCTAAAGAACCAAAATCAGCTTGGGTCAAGAAACATCCCTTTAGATCCCACAATTCGATTACTGTACCGATCGGATCAACTAGTTTAAGCTGTGCGTCTCTTTTGTAGAAGTCTGCGTAACCAGCTCTTCCCGATACGGATTCATAGTGAGTTCTTACCCATTCCATGACTTGCTGAGCACCTGATGGTGCGAGTGGATCATGAAGAGTTATAGATAAATCACCAAATGTAGATTTACCTGCAACATGTCTTTGTGAATTCATGTAATCGATAGTCACTGGTGATATCGAAATACTTGGTCTGTTTGCAGTTTTGATTAAGTATGCATCAATACCCTCTAGAGCAAAGATCCATCTATTGTTGTATTTGGGCTCGAACTTCCTGGGAAGCATGCTTGCAACGTCTAATGTTTCAGCCATTTGAATTTCTCCTGATTGTTATATTCTTAATTATGCTTGATCTGAATTATTTATGTTAATATCTATCGCGATTATTTCAACGCTTCTGTACGGTTGAACGAAAACTTTTCCTCGAACAGTATTATTCTCAATATCCGCCTGTGAAGTTGTTGTCTCATCGATAACTACTCTATACTGAGCAACAGCTCCAGCGGTAACCAATGATTCTAGAAGTACTTCAACTTCTTGTGAGAATCTTGAAAGCACAGAACTTTGGTTTGGCTCAAAGATATAACTATAAGCAATGTTTCTAGTCTGTCTTCTAATGTATACCATTAACTTACGAACGTCTAATCTAGATAATGCAGAATCTTTATTTAATAAAGTTCTTTGACCGTTAATAATTCCGGTTCCTGCGGTGCCTAGATCTGTCTGAGTTAACTGCTGAGGGTTAACGTTATCGTTAAAGATAACAATCGGATTAATTGCGTTAACTGCCAAATCCTTGGCGTCTTTTGCATTTAGTCTCAAAGCTGCATTAATAAGAGCGTCAGGTTTTCCGTTGTCGTATCCAGCCGGTGTGCCCCAAGCTCCTTCTCTTCGATCTGTTCTAGCGAATGCAGCCAAAGCAGCAATAGAAGCTGGTGCGTCATCATACGATGCGATAGACGTGCCGATGTTAAAGTTAAATGAAACATTCGGAAAATATGCGGCAGAGAATGAACTATTAAGTCCTCTAGCAGCAAATCTTTCAATTGTTTTTGCTGTATCAACAAAGCGTGTTCCTTCCGGATCAAGAACAGATGCATCATTTCCATCGAAAAGAATATTTCCTGCACCAGAACCGAATGAATCACAAAGCTCAATATCCATTAAATAGATGGCATCAAATCTTTCTTCCATTTTATTTGATGCATACTCTGTAATAAATGATGATCTTTGACCAGGGATAGCCAATGCATTGATATCGACATCCGTTTTTTCTGCAATAACATCGATTGCCTTTCTATAAGATGCGACCGTTGGACCTAGTAAACCGCCCTGGGTTGAGGAGTTTTCTTGCTCGAAGTGTGCTGCCCAGTGGTTCATTTCTGACTTATTTTTATCAAAGATGTTCAATCCATCAAATCCACCCTGGAAAGGCAATATAAACTCCGTAAAACGCTGTGTGTCGTTTGCAGATTTCAAATCAGATGCCTGAAGGAATCTAAATCCGGAAGTGACTGGATCCACTCCATCTCTTACATAATAAGCCTGGTGCCATCTAGTATCATCCGGGACTGCAACCGAATTGACGGTTTTAGTTGCAACCAATACTTTGCTAAGAGAAAACTTATTGTTGTTAAATGCATCAGAATCCAAAACAGCGCCGTTCGCAGTATTTGCAACACCTGCATTATCACCAACCCACATTGGGGAAACAGAATACGAAGGATAGAATTTGTTTAACTGTCTAATCAAATCCATTTCCTTGCCGGCGGCCCAAAGGTTACTAGAGTTATTTACCTTTTGATCGGCAGCAGATCCTTGATTGTTTCCAGTTAAACTCTTTGCGGTAGAATCACCTTCGTCGGTGTACAAGAAGCCTGTACCTGGTCTGTCAAATCGAACACCCCATGGGAAAAGCGTTTCCGAATTTTTTTGATTTTTGGTCTTAGTTCTCATTGGTACCGGAGGAACAATCATTCCTTGGCCTATTCCTGCAAACCCACCGGAAAGAATTGGGTACCCATCTGTATGATCGGCCTCTCCGTAAAGATTTGGCTCATACCATTTTTCGCCGGCTTGAATATCAGAAAGCATCTCGCTAGAACCTGAAGTAACTAAGTGGTGCATTCCTTGATAGCCGAAAGGAACTAGATCCTTAGCGGTCTTTCCATTCGCTACGTCAGCAGCAACTTCAACCCTGAAGTATTTGTTTGTGTTTTCGTACATTCCGGCCAATACTAACTTTTGCTCGTCAGTATTTACGTCAAAGTTATAGTATCTGTGATAATCGCCAATAACTCGCGCGATGTAATTTGTATCGTTTGGATCTAAAGTTAAGTTATCTTTTTCAAAAAGTATACTGTTATCGCCAGGAATCGGTTGAGTTGCCGTTGTAGAATTCTGCACACCATATCTTCTTACTATGAGCTTAAATTTAGCATACTCGTCACTATTTGTAGGATAGATAATATTCGATATTTGCGCAAAATATTGATCTTCTGTTCCCTGACCGTCATCTAGAGCGTGAAATCTGAACAGTTTAACTTCTGTACCTCCGACAGGCTGCGATATTACCCATGGAGTAAACGGCGTTGAAAATCGATCTTCCCAGCCTTCGTAGTTTGGAACATAACCGCTAGCACCGTATTCGTTTCTAGAAGCTGATCCAGTTGTAAGAAGAACGTTATGGAAGTATCTTTTTGCGAGGCCAATCGGTTGGTTACTCTGATCTAAATCTTTCTGTGTAAAAGTGTGAATCTCACTTAATTCTGATGGTACAGCAAGAGCTGATGGAACAGGATAGTGTGCATAGAGGTAGTGCCCTGCTTCATCAAACTTTTCTGGGTCCATGTTAACACTACCCAAATATCCGCCATTATCCGGATTTAATCCAAAGTTAATAACTCTAGAAGTTGAATCCTTGAGGCCGTTTAATATCAGTTTTACCGATTGATCAGATTCACTATATGCTCCAATCCAGTTTCCAGCATCCTCATTTCCTGCGGATCCAGAAATGCCTCCCATTGCATGAGCAGAACCAGATAACGGGTTTTCACCAGAATCACCTGGTCTCCATCCGGAAAGTTGCAACTGAACTCCGGAAGCAACAAGAATAACAGCTCTTAGAATCGGGTCTCTTGTTCCACTCAAACCAGCGTCTGACAAATATGTTGATCCTTCAGATTGAGACATGATAGTAGATAGAAAGTATGTTCTACCAGCAGCGCCGGTACCTCGAGTAGCAAACGTTTCATTTGCATATGGGTTGGCAGCTAAAGCTCCAACCGTAACAGAAGAATAAAGATCTTTTTCGTTCTCGTTTCGTACGTTTTTCGAACCAACGACAAATCCGGCTCTATTAACTCTGTTGTTAGTAGTTCTCTTTTTACCGTCACCAGCTCCTAGAACACGAAGATATACTAGTCCAGCGTTTGCTTGAGCTTCATTGTACCATGCTCTTACAGCAACCGAACCCCAGTGGGCACTATCGACATCTCCAAATGTTTCGTTGAAAGACCCCTCAGAATTAACCAACTGAGGAACGAAAGCCGGACCGGTTTTAGCAGTACCAATAACTGCTGCCGGAATCCCCGCAAACGTCTCAACAGCTGTTGGACTTGAATTGTCTACCTCATTTATTATAATGGACATTTAAATTTCTCCTGTTATTCTATTGGAATGTTACGCCGTCTGGATCGATGATAAAGTCAATACTAACAAATTCTATTGTTCTTGTTGGCACAATGATTACCTTTCCATTGAGTGTGTAATTTTTCTGATCTCTTAATGTGTTGTTGCTATCATCCATAATTATTCTGAACGACTCAATTCCCTGATTCAATTGTATAAAAGATAATTTAGGCGAAAGCGCGCTGATAAATTTCGTACGAATCTGAGGATTGTTTCTCTTGAAGAGCAGTCTTCTTGAGATTTGAAGAATCTGTCTCTTAACCTCAAGTAACATTCTTCTTACGTTGACTCTATCTAATGAAGACTGTCTTAATTGAAGGGTTTTTTGACCCCAGATCTTATACTCTACAAAACCAGGATTAACGACTGGGAAGTTTGCAATCGGATTGATTTTTGCTTCATAGAGCTCATCGCGATCCAATGTTGTTAATCTCACAGTAGTATTTTTTACCGGGCTTAAAGACCCACGATCAAAACCTGCTGGAGCAAACCAAACAGAACCGCCGCGAGAAGAATCACTATAAGAGTATGCTGTTACAGCCGCAATCGATGCAGGCACTTCAGTTCTTCTATTTCCGTTAATCTGATCGTCAATGATGACGTCAGGGAAATAAGTCGCAGTGTAACTGTTATCTAAGTTTCTAGCTTCAAATTTACTTATTGTCTGCACAACCGAAGGAACTGTAGTGTCTTCAATATAAAGTCTTGTACCGTCTTCATCATAGTTTGGAATATCCATAATGTACATTGCCATTTGATAACCAGACGTCTTTTCAGATGCATGATCAGTAATCAATGGCTCTCTGATTCCTGGTATGGACAGAATGTGATGGATCGATCGATACTGATCATTTACTATATCTACAGCTGCTCGATATGACTGAATCGCGTTATTGTTAATTCCGTTACCCATTAAAGTACCGTTGTCCGAACCGGTAACACCTGTCCCGCCTGTGATGTTTCTAGCAAAACCTCCAGCTTCGGTTGATGTTGCCTTATCATTCATTTCGTAAGCGTCACGATCGAATATGTTGAGTCCGTCGAAACCACCGTAGAAAGCTGTATTGAACTTGGTGTATCCAGAGAACTTATTAAATTTCTTTTTATCTTTCGCTAATAGAGTTGCGAGGGTAACTCGGTCTTTTTGTAAGACTCTATCGTATACAGTGTAGTTTGTTTGATTAACAACGCCGTTTCTGATATATGCTGCATCTCTAATGTGTGTCGCGGCAGAAGCAGTGATGTTTTGTAATGCGCCGGCTGACGTCAGTTGGTTAACCAAAGCGACTTTTGATAAACTGAATTTATTGTTATTAAAGTCGTCAACTGCTGAACCAGTGTACACTGTGCGAAGTTTAGAGATACCTTGGAACTTAGAGTAAGATTCAATGATTCCGTTTACTGTCGCAAGAGAACTGTCCGTTCCAGGAGACCATGGCTGAAGAGCTGATCTTTGGTTTTCAAATTGTACACCCCAATATAATCTAGAATCTGCCAAAGTTTCATCACCAGGCTGACCAATGAAGGACGGACTTGAAGAAAATAGATTATTGCCTCTTGCTTGTTTAAACCTGAATGGTAAAGGAGGAACAATCGATCCAGTTAACCCAAGCTTGTGAGTTGTATCGATATCACCAAATGATCCCGTAGCTGAATCTTGAATATCGATCGTAGATCCTGTAAAGAAAGGAGCTAATCTTGGAAGATCTCCTAAAGCTATTCCTGCAGCTGCGTCGTCATCCCCAAGGGAAGATCGATCTCTAATGCCAGGTGCAGTCTTGATTGTAGGAATTCCTCTAAATCCAAAAGGTAATACGGATGGTGGAACCATTTTTGCCTTAACCTTATTGGATACGACGACTCTGATTCGATGAGACTTAAGAGGATTAGCGCCGACCGAAGTAAATCTTCTCTTATCTGGAGCTACATCAAAGTTGTATGATTCTTTTACGTCTCCAATCGCTTTTCCGATAAAGTTATCTGCATCTGGATTAAGAGAAACGTTCGAATATCTTTCTAGAACGTTCTGCTCGGTATCTGTATCGGAAAAATCACGAAGAATAACATCGAATGTGCCATAAATATTTGTTGGATCGATCGATGCCTTAATGTTCTGGATAGAGATTTTGTAATTTGTGTTTCCAGATGCGCCATCTGATAGATTTTCGAAGTAGAAAAGATTATGTTCGGTTTTACCATATGGCTGAGAAATAATATATGGAGTCTTAGCTGTCTTATATCGGGTATCAAATCTTCCAAAAAGGTTCTGATATTCGTTTAACAGAGAAGCTAAAACGCCATCTGAAGCTGATAAACCAACTCCCGCGTCTTCACCAGAACCAGACATAATCGCAATTGTACTAATATCTGTTTTTACAGGAGCCACTGCGGTTGTTAGAGGCCAATCGATATATAGATAGTGACCTTTTGCAGCCATTTGATATGGATCTGTGTTGAGAACGTTTCCGATGTACTCGTCCGCGTCTGGGTTTAAAGAACATGTATAGATCTTAACACCGGCGTTTCCGTCATCGTTCGCAAAGGATGTACCGTCCGATGAAGAAACAACTAGTTTGAATAAGCTAGTAGATTTAGTAGATACAGATCCCGAAGAGAGACCAGATTGACCACTAGCGAAGATACCCGCACCGATACCATTTGTTGGTACTCGAACATTAACTGAATCGTAATCCGCAACTAAAAGAGCAGATCCTGTTGGAGTGAAAAGCATTGCTCTAATGAGATTAATATCGTCAGCCCCGGATGAAGCCACGCCTTTAAAAGAATTGTTATCAGTGAAATGTGGAAGACCAATGTCAGCATTGGCAGAGATTTCATGCCTTGCCGCCAAAAAGTAAGTTGTACCTTTAGAAGCTCTTTGACCACCATGACTTGTGCCGAAAGCGTCAGAAGTGCCCGGGCCACCGTGGGTTTGTGCTGTTGAGTTAGGGTGGTGTACTTTAAAACCAGCGTTCTTTACGAATCCGTAATTTGATGTTGCGGTGTAATCACTGGATTGGTTATTTGCGCCGGCTCCTAAAACTCTAAGGTATTGAGCTGATTTAGAAATATTTGTGAAACTTACCCCTTGTTCAAACCATGCTTTAACAGCATAAGGTCCGAATTGATCAGGCTTAATAGTTCCAAATTTTTCCGTGAAGTTTCTTAATTGGTCGCCAACGGTCGAAGCGCCAGAGGGCATGCCAAAATAGACTGGAGTGAAAGCAGGGCCTTTTTTCGCAGTACCGATGACAGCCATCGGAACTCCTGATGCCGCTGAAGTTGTACGGCTTATTTCTGTTTCGAAATCGAAAAAACCTGCACTTTTGAATGTTTGTTCAGCCATTTGAATAATCTCCTATTGTATCTTTATTAAATATGTTTTGTAGACTATAAAACCCTTATTTGTCTTAACACTATTTCACCGTTTCGTTTGTTAACGTCTTTGATAACGTACTCTTCGGTAGTTGTTTTTCCTGTAACTGGATCTTTTGTCTCTAACACGTATCGATTTGTAACTAGCTTGTTTGTATTTCCGATTGTCACATCAGCCTCGTTTTCTTCATTCAAAACAGTGTTGCCTAAACCAGAACCTGGTAAATTACCAAATTCGTCAGCCCAGTCTTCCTCAATATAATTATTAGGATCATTGCTGGTTAACCCAGAAGATTTTAAAATTTGAGGTACGGTACCTATATTAGTCTCGAAAACTATCTTTGGTTGGGTGACGTATCTCTTAACGGAAGAAATAGAACCTGGATAATCCGGATTAATAATGTATCCGTAACTAGTTAAATTAATTGACGCTTTTACGATTCTTTCGGCGTCCGTTAAAGAATCAACGTTGTTATCTTGAGAAATTGCTCCGTCAATATTTGCGGTAAACGTATATCCCTTTTCAGTCTCTAAAGTAAAAGCTCGAGCTGGTGTGTTATAGAAATCCATTAAAGCCTCAAGCGCGGCATTAAGCTGCTTCTGAAACTGACACCAAAACGTTATCTCATACGTACACTTGAAAAATCTTGGAACTGGCATTGTATAATACTCATATATGTTCTGAGAATTTTTTCGTATCGATGGATGACTGTCCCCTAAGTGATACTCACGTTTAGAAAAATGTCCGTCTTTTACGTTTTCTTTAATTGTGTAGTCCGCGTTTTTAAGACCTTCAAAGTTTTTCTCTCTTTTATATTCGTCGTTCGATTTATAGATTTTTTTCTTGAGCAACATCTCTTCACCACTAGGAGTTAATCCATAGCCCTCAGGATCCTGTTCTAAGCCTGTTCTTAATACTGATATAACCGGCAAAATTAAAGCACCCGTATGGTCTCTCAGGGCCCTTCTTTTTTTAAGCATGACCGCTCTTTCGCCAGAAGCGAATATTGCCGGCATTCTTTCTTGTGTGTCCTTTGTTCTATAATAAAACGGTAGCTTTTCTGCGAATAAATCATAAACCGCCTTATCCAAGTCCTCTACTCCACAAGAAGGTAATTCCTGGAATTCCTCTATATTAAACAATGCCGCATTTATCTTTTGGTTTTTGTATATCATGTCTCATCCCCGTAAAAAGAGGATTTAGCGCTACCAGACTTTTTGACTGTTTGAGCCGATCCCAATCTTGAATCTAATACACCATCAGAAACAAGCTGTCTTTTATCATCCTTTGTAGCGTCACCGCGTTGCTGTACGAATGTGTTCTGTACAGCTCCTTCGTCAGTATACTCTTCGCCGGTTGGTCCATTTATCGGTTTATCAATAAGACCTTTTCTTGCCTGCTTTCCGACAATACGATAGCCAGTGATATGTTCAACTAATCCAAACATGATCTTGTCTGTATTAACAGTCGTCATCTCATAGAAAGTATCGCCAAACTGAAAGAAATCACCTTCTTCTACAACTATACCGCGATCGATAAGATCTCTATAATGAAGATATATCTCGATCGAGGATAAAGCTTGATGACCGTAACGATCAGTTAATTTTTCCGATGGGTTCCACTGTACTCTACAGTCGATTTCTACCGGTGGATCGAATACTCTCTCAGTCATTTCGTCATATACATTTTCAGCGTCTGATAAATCTAGCCTAGGCTTGTAGTAATAAATTACTTGACCTATTACATCCTTTGTAATTTCTTTTGTTACATCAGATATAAAATCTATCTCTCTTGCTGTTATAAATAATCTAGCCATGCGTGATCTCCTATCCTATCATGATTGACTTGCCGAATGGAATAGGAACTAACTTTAATATTCTGGTCAGTGTCTCAGCCTCAGCCGCCTGAGCTTCAAGCAACTTATCATAAGTCAGACCATCTAACATTTCTTTTAACTCTGATCTTAAACGATCCTTTTCTGAAGATGCCTCGCTTTTTAGATCAGATGCGTTTAAACTTAAATCTCCATTAGGAATAGGAATAGAAGAGAACTTGCCCCTCACCTGACCTAAAACTTCTTTGGCTAAAGCGCACGTGAATTGCCTGATCCACTGTTTACCCATTGAGTTGATCTTAGCATACTCTATATTTCCGAAAGGTACATTCTGAGGACCTGAAACTCCGTATATAGAATCGTCTTGGTACGCTGGACTTAAACCGTCCATAGCATAACCGACGCGGATCCATAATTTTTGCCCGTCAATACGAGATGATGGCTTAGGAAAGATTCTTAACTTAGTACCAATAAGCTCATATGAGTAATTTGATCTTCTTACTCTATTCGATGTGTCCATCTGCTGTTGCCTTAAGACGTCTTCAAAAACTGGAAGAACATAGAAAACTGTCTCTGGAGTGAATGACTCAAAAGAAAACTCGTTATTAAGATAATTTATTGCTGATGTTGTATCAAAGAATCGATAGGCTGCCTGAGCTGAAAAGTGATATATATCGAATATTCTTAACTTTGTTTTTGACCCGGATGACTGATTATCAAATAACGCGGTACCGGTTGTAGGATCCTTAAGATCTGTGTGTATGTCATAGTCCTGTTTTGATCCGGAAAGAGTTATCGATCCGGACACAATGTTATGAGATCCTCCGACAGCTGCATGTGATGCATACGGTTCAGCTTTTCTCATGAGAAATTCTAAAGTCTCTCTTGGCAGCTTATTCTCTGATCCAGACATTGATCCTGTTGCTGCGCCCATTAAGTTTCCCAATTGGGACTTTGTCATGTATTCGTTTATATATTTACTATATTCAAAGACAGATTCCTCAAAGCACATCCATACTTGTTTTGAAGTTAACTCGACGCTTAATACGTCGTCACCCAGCTTTCTTTTTACAAAAGTAATCATAGAATCCGCGTCAGATTGGAAGTCTGTGTCGGAATCGAATACTCCAAAAGGAGTTGGACTTACAGTGTTTGCAAATGTTGCCACGTTTTTTCTCCATTCATGTTCGTTTATAATTATGCATATAAATCCCAAACAACCCTGAACTAGTTTCTATAAGGATAACTTTCTATCCGCAAAACTTACACGTGACGATTCTCTAACATGAATAAAAAAAAATAAAAAAAAATATCGGCCATAATAACCGATATTCTGTATTGTTTACATACGATCGGTTATTATGATTAATTTTCAGAGCGAAAGATTCTGTCTTTTCTCAGCCATTTCCACATTTTATCAACGCGTGGATCAACAGCTGCAGCGCCACCCGAAGCTTTTGCTTCGCATTTAGCAGCCAATTCAGCATGTTCTTTTTCAGACTTAGCACAATGTTCTTTTAATTCTTTCTTAAGTTCCTCAACTAGCTTTTCCAAACCAGTGACCTTTGCTTCAAGTTCAGCGTGTCCGTGAGCGGCAACAGCGTCTGCCTTAGGTGCAGCAGCTTTAGTAGTTGTCTTTTTTGATGTAGCCATTTTTCTCTCCTGTTCTGGGTATATTAAATGCTATCTTCTATAAGTATGTTTCACTTTTATAAAATCTAATAAAAAACCACCCAACCAATCAAGGAAGGGTGGTTGATTATTATCTACTGTCTAATTTAGACTATTATACGCTATCAGGTACAACAGTTGCAACGGAAGTCACGTGGTATGCGTTATCTCCAGTTTTCACTGCCCAAAGCATCGCATTGGCGGCAACAGCTAATTCTGCCGCAACAACGCCCCCGGCATTGGTGACAGCCACATTGTTAATTGTTGTAGCGGTTGTTCCATCTCCCTCTGCAGAAAGTTCAAAGCCGCCTGAAAGATCTACAATAAGACATGTCCATCCGGAAGGAACTAGGTCTGGGCTAGGAAGATAAATTCTATCGTCCGCATCGTTAGTTTGAGTCACTGTCACAAGGTTTGAACCAACCAAGATTCTGGAAGCTTCAGCTGCTGCTCCAGCGGCTGGAGCTGTCATTGCTTGGGTTGATGTGAAAGCAAGATTAACACCATCACCTAATGACAATGCATTGTTCACTGGGCCTGTTGTGCTTGTTTGTTGAAATAGACCTTTGGTCTTAGTCACTTGTACTTTTGGCATAATTTTTCTCCTTAAAATGTTTTGAGATTACTTGTCCACATGATTCCCTAGCGAGCGTGTGGGGTCCGCCTTATGTCCGTGCTAGGGGCTTAATAGTAATTATCGATTACCCAATATAATACCCAAGTTATTTTATTTTTATAATAAAAAAGGCCGCACAAAAGTGCGGCCTCCGTGTTTAGAACACTCTAATCAGATTAGATAATGTTCATATCCAAACAAGTTACAGTTCCGTAGAAGTCTGAACGAACCATCTTCTTACCGTAACGAGTCATCACACCCTTACGAGGAGTGAAGTCCTCAGGAGCGAAGATTGTAGGTGTAACAATCAAAGGAACGTAAGGAGCATAGACATAACCTGTTTCGAGGTATGATCCACCTTTGTATCCAACGAGGATCTTGTTACGTGGGAAGTAAGGATCTTTGTAAACTGTGAAACGGTTAGACAATGAACCAACTTTCTCAGCACCGATAGTCATTCCAGCGCCAGCTTGTCCGTCACCGTCAAGGCTGTAAACAGGCTTGTACAATACAGAGCTTTCAAGGATAGTAGCAACATCAGGTCCAACCACGATGAAGTTAGCAGATCCACGAAGAGTCTTACGATGAATAGTGTTAGCAGCGTCGATGATAGTCTCGATAAGAGTCTCGTACCATTCGCGTACTGTACCAGTGAATGAAGGACCGCCAGCCAATGAAGAAGCCTGGTTAGCAGCAACACCAGTTTCTTTGTTTACGAACTTACCAGGAGCACGTGACCAGAAGAAATTAGCACCGTTAGCTTGAGTCAACAAGTCGTTCAAGATTTCGCGATCAAGTTCAAGAGCGATCTGCTCAGAAAGGATCTGAGTCAATTCAACTTCTGCATCCAATGAGTGGTACGCGTTCAAGTCTTGAGCAAGCTCTGGAGACCAGCGTGCACGCAACTTACGAGTTACAGCAGTTACAGACAAAGATTCAATCTTGATGTCGATTTCAGGAATAACTGGAGCTTGAGCTGAACCGAGTCCTAAGTTAGACTCGAAAGCAGGAATAGTTAATGCATCACCGACAGTGCTGTCGATATCAAGATCAGAACCGAGAACGAATGATACGTTAACATCATCATTCACGTCGCCGCCAAGAGCACCAGAACCGCCAGTACCAGTTCTAGAAGCAGATCCAGTACCGATCAATGTCATAAGAACATATGCATCAGATGTGGATGTAGTAGCCAAAGGCGCTGCAGAAACAACGTTTGTTGACGGAATAGATACCAATTGGTTCAAACGACGCAAGTTACGAATACCGTTTCCAGCTTGGAAAGTAGCAGGTACGACCTCAGGAGCCACACCATCGATATTAATAGTAGATGCATCATCCATAGAAAGAGCGACGTCTTTGACCATGGTAAGATCTGCAGAGAAACCAGAACCAGTCAAGTGTGATACAGCTACACGAGCAAATTGCACGTGAGAAATAGTACCAGCCTCAAGAGCAGTAGTTACCTGTGGATCAAACTGCAAGAATCGACCAGCAGCACCAGTCAACTGAGTAGCTGAAGTGATGATGTTTCCTTTTTCCCATTTTCCGTTAGAAGCTACAATACCGAATTCAAGAGATGCAGCTGCATCGACACCGGTAAATTCTACTTCAGCGTGACGACGAGAGAAACCAGAGCCGGCAAGATCATATTGACCGCCAACTGCATAAGATCCTTCACGTACAGACTTTCCAGTAGGTGAGTTGTAGATTGATTGTCCAGCAGCGTAAGTAGCAGCATCATCTGAACCTGTGTCAACTTCACCGTTTGCAGATCCGTAAGTGTAATCTAAGTAGAACAAAAGTCCACTTGGAAGTGACATTGGCTGAATGGACACAAGGTCGTTAGCAACCAATCCACCGAATACACGACGAACGATTGGAAATGCGATGTTTTGGAATCCACGTATGTCGCCAGAAGCAGCACCAGAGGTTCCTAATGTGTTTGCTTCGCGAAGGGCCTGAGCAGCTTGGTTTTCCAAAAGAACTGCCATGTTTTCGCGTGATTGGTCTTGAAGACCTCTAAGTAGACCGGTTCGGTTCCACTTTTCTGTCAACCGTTGGTGCTGAGCGCCCATGTGGCGCTGACGGATACCTTCGGTCAACTGATTTAATGTAAAAGACATGATTAATACTCCTTTAAAGTTTTTGTCTTGTTTTATTATTTTAGTTGATTACTTCTTGATACCTGCCAAAGTGGCCCAACGATCCAAACCCTTGCTTGACTTAGCCGGTGCTGATGACCGGGCAGGGCTACTTGCGGAACCGCCGCGTACCAATCCTTCACTTAAAGTAGAAGTTCCAGTCTTAGACTGAGCTCTTCTTCGAAGGCTTTCGGTTAGGCTAGTGTATAACAGCTTAGCTTCTCTTTGCGTCTTGGCATTATCAAGAGCCTCGACAATCGCACGTTGTTGCTTAGCATTCAAGTCGTGTTGTTGCATTAACTTATTAACGTAAAGTAATTTGGCATTGAACAGATTTGACTCATTTAACTCTTTCTTAGCCGCAACTGCAGCTCTTTTAGCTTCCATGAGTTCTTTTCTTTGTTTTAAAGATCTTTTTTTAGATTCAGCGATTCTTCTCTGACGACGTCTTCTTGCCTCAGCCACGGCACGCCCAGAAACTTTTCCGCCTCCAAAGTGGCTAGCCATCTTAGCAGCGTCTCCAGAACCGTCAATATTTAATTCTTCTCCGGCGGATGATCCTAATTCTTCAGCTAGTGCATTGATCAAAGTTTCTTCGTCAACTTCAATAACTTCGCTTGATCCACCGAAATGTGCTTGAGCAGCCATTGGATCTCCCATTTCAGCAAGTCGACGTCGACGAGCCAAACGGCGTCTTCTAGATTCTGACATTCTTCTATTACGTCTTGTATCAGTACGTCTTCTAGATCCATATTGCATTTTCATAAGCTCGCGTCGGATAGCAGACTCGTTGATTTCGATCATGTCTTCCTCATCCATATCATCAGCTTCATCAATTTCATCGTGGTCAGCTTCATCTAACTCATTATAGTCAGCTTCGTCATAATCAGCTTCGTTATACATTTCGTCGATTTCTTCAAGGTCAAGGTCTAGATCTTCATCATCCTCTTCCTCTTCTTCGTCTTCGCCGCCTTCTTCGCCAACTTCAAGTCCGATTGCTCCAGCAAGTTCTTCAACAGCAGATTTGATAGCATCGACGTCAATGTCAGCTTCGTCACCGCCTTCATCCTCTTCTTCGTCTTCAAGTTCGAGATCTAATTCGTCTTCACCCTCTTCAGCTTCAAACAACCACCAAGAATTTTCGTTAATCCAAGATTTTTTATTTTTATTCATTTTTCTGCTCTCCTTAAGAACTTCGTTAATTTCTGTATTGAGTTTCTTATCGGCTTCATTTGTAAGAACTAAAGCCTTTTTGATTTTTGTTAACTCACTTAATAATTTCTTTCTTTGTCGACTGTTTTTTGTTTCCTTAAGTTTAATTACTAGGCCCACAGCCTTCTTTCTAAACATTTTTGCTCTGCGGTCAAGTCTTGATTCCACAGTAATGTTAACGGTCACATTTTTTTCTGATTCTTCTGAGTCCTCTTCCAGTTCAATTTCTTCTACGTTTGAAACTGGCAGGGATTCAGGAGCCGACATCATACTTTGGGCGCCGTCTTCGGAAGCTATCATTGCGTCTAAATCTTCCAGGTCAGAGTCAAGTCCGTCAGCTGATACGTCTTCTCCGTATTCTACTTCATCATCTATTTCTTGTTCGATGAGCATCCGAATTTTTGGGGCAATTGACTCAATGATTTTATTAGTAGCGTTTTTTTCCGCCAACTCTTTGAGTTTTTTTGCATCTGCGATTGCTTGATCATACAAATTACTACTCATGATTGATCTCCATGTTGTCTTTTCATAATTATGTTGTTATTTTACAAGGATTACTTTTTTTTCAATCTTCTTTCAGCTCTTCGTTTTCCAGCCATCTTTTTCTTTCTGGCTTTCTGTCCTCGAGTAACTGGATACTGCCGATCTCTTATTTCCTTAAGAAGACCAGACTTTTTCCACTTTTGCAAAAATTTTTTAATAAGCTTTTGACCTTCAATTGAAGGATCTTTTGCTTTAGGGTTTGCTTTTACCTGAAAATTAAATTTACTCATAATAATCCAATATTAGATATCGTATACATTCTTTTAACTGTTTTAACGCCAGATCTTCCAGTGAGTATACTGGCTCTTCCTCATCTGGCAAAGGTTCTCTATTATACTTATGTCCTGTAAACTTATTACTCACGCTAAATCCGTGAGCATGAGATTTAGAGATCGACTGTCCCATGCTTCCTAGGTGCCCCTCTCTGTTCCTGTACATATCCGGAAATGGAGACAAACCTTTCGATATAGCCTCAACCTTGATAATATCATGGGAGGCTTCTCTGTCTAATCCAGACATGTCTCCGTAATCTGAAATAGGTGGAAGAGTCTTGTTTTGAATCATATCTTTCATCTCAAGCTCTTCATCAGTATACTCGACCTCCTCAAACTCATCAAGGAATGGCCAGCTATTTGAGCCAACCATTCCTCTCTGAATAGGGTTTTTTGCTAATCTAGCATAACCCAGATCTGATCTAGTATCACTAGGTCGAAACATTACTGATCGTCCGTCCAACGTCCGAATGTTAGAGTGTCTTTTGTCCAGCTGCCTAGTCTTCGAACAGTTCGATGTGGACTAAGTCCTCCGTCGCCAGCGTTTAAGTCTAATCCAGTGTCGGTTTCACCAGGTGGGAAAGAGTTTCTTGTACCTGGATATGTAATTTTGAAATCTCCAGCATAATCCGAAGCATTTGCTTTACCCGCAGAGATATCAGGGACATATGGATTAGGAATATTGAGAGCTTCTGTGTTAACGTTAGCTAAATCAGGTGCGTTTGCATGAGTGAGATGTGTTGTCCCATACCCTGGACCCATATATGATTCAGCACCAAGGGCCGGCTTGGCTCCCAGAGCTAGTTCAGGATCATCTCCGGAGAGAAGATTCTGATACATAGTATAAGGCTCGTAGCTCTCGAGACCTAAAGCTGTTACCGGAAAAACTGTCGCTAAGATTCCGGCGTCGCGGCCTTGAGTTCCATTTCCAATTTTAGCATTGCCGTTACGATTAAACTCAGCATATACAGACGATGGTTCAGGCACGGATGCCCCAGGTCCAAAAGGAATAGACTCTACAGATCTTCCACTTGGTTCTGATTTATCAGTAATATTGATAGGTTCTTTAATAGCCATTTATATTCTCCAGTTTGCAATTATTTAGATATCTTTCATTATCTTCTTTTTTAACGCAACTTTTCTTTTCTGCAAACGTCTCATTTCTTGGACTAATTTTTTGTGAGCCTGCTTGATCTTAGCTTCTTTTAATTTAAGGTGCTTTGCATGGTTCACGTTTTTCTCTAGTTGGGAAGCCTCTTGACCGGCCTTATATTCTTTTGCTTTTACCTTACTAACAGGTGTAGGTTTTCCAGAAAGTTTTGCAGCTTCCTGAAGAATGAATTTTCTTAAATCGAATTTTCTAGTTTTTCTTGCCATGGTTGAATCTCCTAAAAACAGCAAATTTAGCTCAACAATAAGTATGCTGCAAATTGATTTATTACTTATCGTTGTTGTTAAATGCTAACGTTGCCCAATTACCAGCTCCTTCAAATAAATCCTCTAGTTCATTATTTGCAACTGCCTGTGAAGCCGCATCAGTAGGTTTTGGCCTAGAACCTCTTACATCATTCGAAATGCCTTGCTCTTGTAAAGTAGTCTGAGCTGTATCCCTAAATATATCCGCCATCATCGGATCTTCTGTCAGACTATTTATTGCACTTTCATTAATGGCGCTAGCTTTTACACTATCTAATTTTTCTCTTTGTGGGTTGATTCTTTTCATTTCAGAATCGTAGTGATCTCTTTTTTTGGATGATGGAAGAGGCGTCGCCGCCTCAACCAATGCATTAGCAACATTTGAGTCAGCGCTAATTCCTTCAACCAAAATTTCAACCAAACACTCTTTAATTAACTGTTTGAGAACTGAACGTTTAACTTTAGCCATTTATTCCTTCCTAGTATCTTGTATTTATATTATAAGAATTTGTACCGCTTGGAACAAGTGACATACCCACTGTTATTGCCGCATCGTTCAAGACGTATATTTCCGATGCTTTGATATGCATAATCTGTGTTGTAGAATTTCCTCCAACAGCGCCGTAGTTACTACCACCGGTACCGTCTTTTAGGAATGCATACTTTACAGTATCAGAAGTCAATGCGGTAATCTGAATCCATTGTGATTCAAACGGAAACTGTACGCGAGTCTCAGTACCGTATACGCCGGCATATTGATACGGAATTGCGTTAGGATCAAAAGATCCAGTGACGTTTGCGCCGGCAATAATACCGTCTCTTCTTCGGTCCAAGTCTTGATAAGCCATTTCTATTTACTCCAATCTAAAATGTCGTTTAGTATTCTATCTACTCTGTCTGATTTATTAAAACGCTTTCTTAAATCTGACTCTTTTATTTCACGACCTTCCTTCATCATGAATGCGCCAGGAGTAGAAGGCTCACTAACAAAATCCCAACAAATAAGCTGAAAATCATCTTGAACAATCTGATGGTCTCCTTCTCTGCGAGTAGACCCAACACCACGAGAACTAATACCAAGAGTAACGCCTGAGTCAACAAGCGATCTAAGTATTTTTCCGCTTGGTGTGTCCAGGATTTCAACCACGCCATAACATATATCTCCTTCCATGTACGCCTCTGTAACTAGATGCGACGCATTTTTAAGCTCAACAACGGAAGATTCAGGGTGATCGAGTTCTCCAAGCGCTCTTCGTTCTGCAATAAATTTTTGATAATTTCTTACTTCACGTTCTAAAATCTCTTTAGGATATATTCTACCATTTTGATTCAAGGTATTCGACTTTTGCAAAATACCTCTCATGATATACTTTCCGCCGTTATTTGCTTTTTCAGATAAAATTTTATCACGGTCATATGAAAACGTATTCCACTCTTGCAGTAATTTTAATGACTTATCCATTTGTTCTCTCCTTGAGTTCTTCTTGTAAATGGCATAGCGTCATAAACTTACTGAAATTTTCATCATTCATTTGTGTTGTATCTAAATGTTTTAGTTCAGCTATAACCGGATCGATTTTATTTTTAACGACTGATGAATCACATTTTAAAGAATAACGATTTAAGTCTCTGATACAGCTTTCCTTGATAGAATTAAGAGTCGACTCAAAGCTAATTTTTTTATCGGACATGACATAATTTTTAATCAAGTTGCTTTGCTGTTCCGTCAACTTTTTACCGTACTTTTCATTAAATTTTTCTGTCATGATCTTAACAACTAGATTACTAGCGTCTGCAGACTTTTGTTCACTAAGTGTTTTTACAGTCTTTTCAGCTGTAAGAATGTTATGTACTTTTTGTTCGAATTCTACTATCCTCTGAATGTTTGTACTGTTTTCTCTCCAGTCATTCATTAAGGTCTGTACGGTTGCAAATTCTTTATATTCTTTAATTCTGGTATTATAGAAATTTTTACCAAAAGCTATGTTAATATCTCTAATTAATCTAGATTTTTCTCTTTCAAGTCTGTATTGATCGTGAGATCGAGATGCTTTTTTTGCCTCACCCAAAATAGACGTTGCTAAAGAATCATTATCTATATATGGTTTGACCAATGCTTGGAAAAGCTTGTGTTCTTTATATAATTCGCTGCCAGGGACAAAATGTTTTTTTATAATCTTTTTTGCCTCTTTTACCAGTTTAGGATTATTCTTTACAATTCCTTTCGAAACAGTCAAAATTAATTGCTCGTAAATAATCCCGACATTTCTTTTTTTGTTGTGGGATCTTTTAGTCATTATCGTCTTCCTCCAATTCGAAGCCTAATTCAATATCTTTATCTTCCTTAAGTATTTTTAACTTTCCAAACTTTTTGTCCATAGACTCTAGCGTTCTTTGCATTGAATAATCCAAAGCAGGTCTATACCCACTATAATTATTATCAGGTTCCTCTTGTTCACCTAAAATTATGTCTGCCAGGCTTTTTTTGCTTTCCTTAAAAACATTTCCAAATGGGTTGTTTAGAAAATCAGTATCATATGGGTTGTTCAACGTATCTTGTTTTCTACCAGCCTTTCCAGTAGAAGTCATTTTACGGAAATCTGGCATATTTGTTTCAAGAGCGCCGTTTTTTACAGATCGATCTTTTTTCTTAATTAGATCATCGCCCCATACATTTTTTTGTCGACTTGAGGACTTGGATGGAATAATATAGTCGGCCGATATGTTTTCTAAATCAATTTCATCTAGATCTTCCTCAGATATATCATCGTATTCTTTCATTGAATCCGAGTACTCCATTGGCGTACCATCTAGCAAACTCTGACTTGTTGGGTAATCCGCATCGAATAATCCGCCTCCACCAGCGTCATCTCCGTCGGTGCCTTCATCGCCGGCGGCCTCTTCTTCGCCTTCTCCCGGGGGCTTTGCAGCTTCAATTTGCATATCGATAATTTTTTCAGCCATTTTTTGCTCTTCAATACGGTCTATATCATCACGTGTAAAGCCAAAAACGTTTTGCCTTATCCATGTGCGAGACACCATGCCTTCAGGTGCTGCAGCAGCAATACTAAACTTTTGTTCAATCAGGGATAGCTTTTGTTGTTGAGCTAGAGAACTAGGGTTCGACAACGAGAGGCTAAAATCTAATAGATCTTCTCCTTCAAAGCCATGGGAGTAAAGATGGATCATAGCTATTTTATTAAGCTCAGCAATAATTGTTTTTTGTATTCTCTGAATTGTTCTCGAGAATCTGATATCTTCTTGAGCCAACGTTGCTTTTGCCCCTACATCTTCATCATATCCTAAATAAGCTTTTGGGATTTTAAGAGCGGCAAACAACTTCTTCTGTATGTATTCGACATCCTCAATCGCGGATGTATTTGAGCCTCCAGCTAAAGAATCGATTTTTGTACCAGAATCCCCACCTCTGACTGGAATAAAATAATCTTCATCAACAGACATAGGGTTATATCTTAAATCCATTTGACCATTTGATTTGTCGACAACCGGGCTTCTTTTAAGTGCAGACTTAGCTTGTTCAACGTAATTTGGCACATCTTCAGGTGGAACGTTGCCTACGTCGATATAAAACACTCTTCTTTCTGGAGATCTCATGACACGATACACAAGCATTGCATCCTCAATGAGAATAAGCTGTCGCCAAATACGACGCGCAGATTCTAGTACGGATGATCCGTATGGAAGAAATGCATCATTGCCCAAAAGTCTAAAATGAGATACCTGCCAGTTTTCCAATACCTGGTTTCCTTGAGTCACCCATCTAAATCTTACAGCGGATGGATCCGAAGGGTCATAGTTTTCTTCTCTTTCCATTTCAGTAATTGGGATAGGATATGCGTTTATTACTCCAAACTCCGGGTGGACGTCGTTGAACAGAAAAAAGTCGCCGTACTTGCATAGATTTCTTACCCACATCACAAGATTAAAATCGATGTTCAGTGTATCATAAAACAACGTACTTAGTAGCTCTCTAACTTTTCTGTTATCAGATCTAATATGTAAACACTTTCCCTCTGCGTCTTCCGATACTGTTTCTTCCGCGTATATATCCAATGCGGAGGCTATTTCTGGAGTTGCTTCCATTTCAGAAAAATCTGAATATCTGGCCATTCTGTCGAACGTACCGTATGCGCTTAGCGTAGAATTATAAACATCTGAGTGGGCTTTCTTAAATAGATCTACAGCCGATGAAGCATTTTGGGACTGAGGATCATATGATCTCACCCTTCTTTTGACAGTAGGTCCGGACCTGAATAATTTAGTTAATCGCCTAAACAGATTTTCGTTATTGTTTTCAGCCATTTAATTCCTCGTTTATACTATAAATATATGACTATTTTATAAGCCAATCAAAATTAGTATACTCTTTGTTGTTGTTAGTAATTATCTTTGTGCCTTTAACATCTGTAGTAGTGTCTGGAAAGGGATTCATGACCGTATTTGACATCGATGTATTAGAAGTGCCAAAAGCAGCTAGCATTGCTTTATTCAAGTCTGTACCGGTCTTAGATAACTGTGGGGTAGTATCGTAAAGCCAAATACCAATTGCCAATGCCATGATCAAATCGTCGTTTTGCCCCTTTTGGGCTTGGACTTTTCCGTTTTTCCAAACAAACGTTTTTATCTCTGAATACAGCCTGGCTGACTTAATTGAAACCTGTTTTGTGCGAAGTACCTCTTCAAGCTTTGTCAAAATCTGAGATCTCGTTTTTACGTTTGTTTGAAATCCTATTTTCCCTATATCCTTTGCGCCATAAGCATGTGAGTATAGATCTTTTTCGTTTTGAAAATAAAGGTTCCTGTAATCCATTTCAACTAGTTTCATAATAACAGCATAGCCATATGAATTATTTTCCGGACATAAAAGCGCATCATTGTATCTTCTTCCAGCCTCGGCCAATATCTGTGCGAATCTATCAGGTGGTAATTTCCCTCTATATTCCGCAACAACAGAAGACGCCTCAGTATCAATAACATGAAATGTCGAATAATCGTTTCCATCCCCTCTTGCTACGTCAGCTGATATGACATATTTCTTTTCGGATAAAGGATAATTCCAAACCCATACTCCCATATCCGGACCCCACTTTTCTATCGGGTCACGTATCCAACCCCTGATATACTCAATGTCCTCTACCTGTAGGAACGTGTCACCCGAGGCTTGAAAGTCACATAGGAGCTCTTGCGCGATTTGTTTTTTAGACATGTTTTTGGTTTCTTCTTCAAACCATTCATCATCCCTCTCTGGATGTACATCCCATGTTAATTTAATAGGGTTAAATACATTTTCACCGTCTTCAGCCTGCTTCCATAAATCATAATATTGCCCTCCAACGCCATTTGGGGTAGAAAGCACAATCGCACGACCACCGGTAGATAAAGTGGGATACAAACCAGTCCAAAGCGTGTCAAAGTTTCTTACAAATGCAGCCTCGTCAACAATCAATAGAGTTAAAGCCTCTGAACGGCCTGCGTCATCGGAAGTCGGAATAGCCTTTATTGTTGATCCGTTTGAAAATTCTAAAGCCTGTTTATTGTTATTTACAATCTGTGGGATTAATAACCATTTAGGCATTGACTGGATTACAAACTTTACTTTTCTAATAAAGTTTTGCGCAACAGCCAGTTTGGTAGCAATAATAAGAATATTCTTATCCTTATGAAATATTGCCAGCCAAGCAGAGTATGCAGCAGAAATAGTGGAAAGACCCAGCTGTCGACTTTTTAATACGATATTAAATCGATGTTCCTCAAAAGCATCAACACAGTCATCTTGAAAGTCGAAAGTTTTAAAAGGAATTGCACCCTTAACTGGATGCTGAATCTTCACGTATTTGTTAAAAAAGTAGGATGGATTTTTTCCACATTTAATAATCTCTTTAATCTGCCGCTGTTTCTGCGTTAACGACATTAGACACCAATCTTGTACATGATTTTTGCAACGTATCTTGCTCTTACCAAATCTCTATTAAAAGAATATGGCACTATATCAGACGCTTCTTTTCCATGCTGCTTGACTTTTAGGCTAGACTCTGCTAGCTCCCTAAATTCCTTTTTGGCGTCTGTAATTTTGTCGCCAATTGCTTTAAATGCTTCTTTATCTAAATCTAGCTTCTGTTTAGTCAGACCGTGATTTGGAGCAAAATTAATTCCTCTTTCTAATCTAAGTTCTAAAATTAAATCTCCTGAAGATGGGCACATCATTGTTTTATGACGCAATGCGTGTCCCTTGTCGTTCATAGAACCTTTACCAAAAGTTGCTTCAAAAATATTTTCTAATACGCTGAGTTGTTTATTGTTTAACATTTGAGTCTCCTGTTTCTCTATTGTTAATTATGCTGTCTATTTCCTTTCTACTTGGCCGCCAACCTTTATCCCATTTTTTTATGTTTGGCTGTCTAAAATATAACGAACAGTCTGTACAACATCCATGCATACTATGCTCTTGCACGTCCTGCATGTCTCTTAAAGCGAATCCGCAGATACTACAATCTTTTTCATCGCATATATAATTAGCCGGCCTAATTATAATTAATCCATTTTTTTCTTCGCGAATCATATCTTTAGACATACTCGACCTTTGATTCTTTTCCAACTTTTGTTATATCGATAATATTATCGACAGAATCCTTTACCACGTCGACATGAGAAATAACCATGATCAGTCGATAATAAGCTTTCAATCTTTTCATTAATGAGGTTACAGCCTCTACGTTTTGATGATCCAATGCGCCAAAACCTTCATCCACAATAAACATGTCGGATTTGTTTAGATTAGATACATTTCCGAGAGCAACTCTTAAAGCCATTGAAGAAACCATCTTTTCCATTCCGCTAGCACACTCAATAGGCCGACGACTGTCACCGTAGTTGATAAATATATCAGTCTTCTTATCTGTGATATCTAATTCGACTGTGAATCCAGAAGTGTCCTGAAGAATCTTAGACATTTCACTGTTAATAATAGGCAGCTGTTTTTTCATGATATATGCCGGGATACCTCTCCAAGACGTTGCCTTAAGTAAATAGTCGTATACTTTCCACTCAACTTGCAGTCGATCAAACTCGATCGATTCTCCTTCAAGTTGTTTAATATTAGCTTGACATTCTCCGATTTTTTGTGCTAGAGAAAACATTTCCGCCTTATGTTCTTTCACCTCTGTATCGATCGACTTTAACTTGGTCTTAAGATTAGCTAACACTACAGACTTTTCCTCATCAGACTTAAGTTCCATATCAGTAATCTCATCAGATAATCTTTGCATGTCTTGAATATTGTCAGATAGATCCCTATTCTCTTTTTCTAGTTTTGATTTTGTTACTACGATCGACATCTTAGTGTTCTGTATCTTCTTAAGGTTATCGTTATATTCCTCAATCTTTTGTCGTAATCCCTCTTCTTCTAATTGCTCCAGTTTAATTTTTGCCTCGTCGAGCTCAGACTTAAGATTACTGACTAGCTCTTTTTGCTCTTTTAACAAAGTCTTATTCTTATGGCTCTCAGCAATAAACTTACATGTTGGAAAAGAATCACCGCATGGCACTTCTTTTAGTAGAGAAACAGACTTTTTCTGATTAGACATTACAGTTCTTTCTTGCTTGAGATTCATCTGCATCTTCTGTAAGTTTCTTCTTAGGCCCTCAAGTAATTCGAGTCTTCTATTGTATGACTCTAGGGGAAAGTTGTCTCTAAACTCTTCAAGCTCAATCAAGTTTTCCTGCTCTTTTTCTAAACGATCTTCTAAAGAACTAATATGGTCTTTTATATCTGATAATCCAGACTTTTTATTTTCCAACAATCTTCTCTTTCTAGATAGCTGAGAAGGATCAACAAAATCACCGCCAGATTCTTCCTGAGCCTTTTCTGAAAATTCCCTGTATCGATCATTAAGATCGTTGATCTTTTCAGACAACATAGTACGTTGTTCTTTAAAATTAACGATGTCAGTTCTATTAGATCTTATAAGAGAAACCCAGTCTTTTTCAGACAACCTTTTAAGCATATTTTTAACGCCGGCAGATTCCTCTTTGACTATACTTTGAAACTGATCGTATACGTCTAGGCCCATAAAGTTTGAAATTGTCTTCTTTCGCTCTGTCGGGCCCTGTTTAATAAAAGAATTCATGTTGCCCTGCGCAGCGAAAGACGTCATCATAAAATCTTCAGGAGTACCTATTAAGTTTCTTAATGACTTTTCAGTATCTCTTCTCTGCTCACCAGAAAGATCTCTTATGATTCTTCCTTCATCGTCAACCTCGTAAAGGGATAGATAAGACATTGCACCTTCGTTCTTACCTCCTCTTGCTGGATAGCGTACGCTGTGTCTTTCTAATCGATATAATCGACCGTTAACAGAAAAAGTGACGTCGGCCGAGCAGTTAGATCTACGTGTATTAATAACATGCTGGATCGATGCGATACCTCTGTCATTAGAGTTATATAAAGCATACATGATAGTACCAGGAATAGAAGACTTACCGCATCTATTTCGCCCAAATAATCCAACAATACCAGATAACTTAGAGAAATTGATCACGTTGTCTTTTCCGTATCCAAAAGTATTATCAAAGTTCATCTCCTTAATAGACCACATATTACCCTTGTGATCTCCGGAGACTTTAAGTTTTGGCACAGTCTCATCTACTATTCTATCAACCTCACTCCAGAATTCCGGATCAGTTAAGCCTTCATCGTCCGACCATTCCCTTAATAGCTTTTTATGTGTCACTGGATCGGAGAGGTCCTGAATCTTAATCTTTTCAGACGTCTCTTTTGATATAGAGGATTGCTTGAGTTTTAACTGATACACTACTTCATCAGCGTCGTGTTCCCGACGAAGAACAGTAGCCATCTTTCTTTGTGTTTTTGGATCCAACTCAACCGTAGATCTGATCCTATATCTAGCGCCGGCCGGCCATTCCTTCATACACTTGGAAATTGTCGACTGAATATTACCCTGCCAATCAACAGTAACGAAAGGATTAATATGCTTAATTGGAAAAAACTCAACTGTAAACTCAGCATCAGACTCGATATCCCACAGTAAGAAACCTTTCTCGCCGGACTCCCCATAGTTCTGTTGTATAGGAGACCCTGGATACCATATGCGGCCTTCCTTATCTAGCTGTTGACGTTTATGTATATCACCCAACATAACATAGTCAAAACCGCGAAAGAAATCCATCTTACAATCACCGTCTAACATAAAGTCCATATCAGTGTGAGAACCCCAAACGGCTCCATGATACATAGCAATATTTATCTTACCTCTTTGCGGCTTAACCTCAGCATAACCTTCCTCGTCAAAAGGGCTAAAAGCGCACCAGTTAAACCTCTCATCGTTAGGATCCGTATATACTCCAGATTTCTTATAAAGATATACATTCTGCAGATTAAGAGCATTAAGAATAGGACTTATAGCATCCTGTCTATCCTTGTTAAGAATCAATCCATCATGATTACCTAAGATAATATGCGTGGGAGCGATTCTAGACAACTCAGTGAACCACCAGTTAAGATTATCGATCAACTCAGGTGATATACCCTGTGTCTTAGAATGTACAATGTCTCCAGCCAGACATATTGCGTCGACGTTTAAACTCTTTAATTGGTTAAACATGTCAGAAAAAGAATTACGATATTCTTTATGGCGCTGATATCCTCGCCAGTGAACGTCTGCAATGTGGGCTATTCTCATATAAACTCCATATGTATATGTTGTTATAACATTATACCAACTACATACAGTATTTATAAATTATATATTCTCACATGTACAGCGTATCTAAAAGCTTCTTTTTGGATATCCTGTGTATTGATAAGACTGTTCCATAGAGGATTCACTGATTAATTTTGCTTCTCTTCTTTAACACTTCTTCTAAGTTGTCTTCTGTGATTATTACCTTCT
>Ga0102963_1000070_pt1 | contig 38561 bp, 46 predicted proteins | sample SalPon2_C_H2O_MG_2_FD_84522 | JGI IMG/M metagenome (GOLD analysis project Ga0102963, IMG submission 84522) | Salt pond water microbial communities from South San Francisco under conditions of wetland restoration - Salt Pond MetaG SF2_C_H2O_MG | ecosystem: Environmental > Aquatic > Non-marine... | reverse complement strand
TAGGTAAAAAAGAATGGGTTGTGCTCCAACAGAGAAAAGGTACATATGTAATACCAAAAAAGAAGTGTACGTAAAAAAGAGTGAAAATCTGACTCGGAGAAGGTGGGATTCGAACCCACGGTACGCAAGACGTACATGCGATTAGCAATCGCACTCTTTCGGCCACTCAGACACTTCTCCAATCAAAGAGTAACAGCTTACTAGTCAGCATGTCAATCCTAAAAAAATTAAAAAATTTCTGTAAAACCAAATAAATAATTTTTTGAATAAGATCAAATGAAAACTCTTTTAACAAACAAAAAGATGTTAATATATTATAAAATAAAGGTTCCTTCTTTATAAAAGAGTTGGAAAAAAAATACGTTTTTTATACGATATGGATTTTCAAGAATTAATTTTATCGTTACGGACTCAGACAATTTATCCTGAACTTATATTATTACTATCACTTCTTTTAACTGTTTTTCTAGATTTAATTCTTGAAAAAAGTGATTCTGGATTAGGTAATAGTTATCAATGGATACCTTTTATAGGTCTTTTAGCTAGTTTTATTGCTCTTTTAGTTCAATGGAATGAAGCACTTCATCCGACAAATTCAGATTTCTTTAAAGAAGAAAATATTGCTTTTTTAGGCAGTATCCAAGGTGATATTATTGGAATATTGTTTCGAGCATTTATTGCTATTTCTGGCTTTTTTTCTTTACTTTTATGTTCAGAATATATTGAAAAATCAGGAACAGCGAAAATTGAATTTTATAGTTTATTCCTAACAGCAATTCTAGGTGGAATGTTTTTAGCAGGGGCAAATGATCTGGTGACGATATTTGTTGCACTTGAGACTTTAGGACTTTCGTCTTATTTGTTAACAGGTTATATGAAACGAGATATTCGCTCGAATGAAGCATCATTAAAATATTTATTAATTGGTGCAGCAAGTTCTTCAATACTACTCTACGGAGTTTCTTGGATTTATGGTATTTCAGGTGGTCATTTAGAATTACATTCGATTTTAGCAGCTAGTTTAGCTTTAAATGTTTCTAATTCACTTGCTTATTGGGTTGCTTTCTTCTTTATTACTGTAGGCCTTGCATTTAAACTATCAGCTGCCCCATTTCACCAATGGACACCAGATGTTTACCAAGGATCTCCAACACCAATGGTTGCTTTTTTATCAGTAACTTCAAAAGCAGCAGGCTTAGCTTTAACTACTCGTTTCTTAACTTTAGTTTTTCCATATTTAAGTTCAGAGTGGCATTTCTTTTTTGAAATCTTAGCTTGTTTAAGTATGGGTATCGGTAACTTAGTAGCTCTAACGCAAACAAGTTTTAAGCGTATGCTTGGCTATTCGTCTGTAGGGCAAGCTGGATTCTTACTTATTGGTTTAATTACAGGTGAAGAAAATGGTTATGGCAGTATGTTACTATATCTGTTCATTTACTTACTAATGAATTTAGGTGCATTTGCAGGTGCTATTATTTTTGGTCTTCGTACTGGAAGTGACCAAATTAAAGATTTTAGTGGATTAGGTAAAAAAGACCCTATTTTAGCAATTGGGTTAAGCGTAGCTTTATTATCTTTAGGGGGTATTCCACCTCTAGCTGGATTCTTTGGAAAACTATACCTTTTCTGGGTTGGTTGGAAGGCAGGTTATTATTTCTTAATTACTTTTGCTTTAGTTACAAGTGTAATTGCAATTTATTACTATCTACGTGTAGTAAAAATTATGTTTGTTAAAGACGAAAATGAAGTATCGCCAAGTCTTAAAAATTATCCAATGTCATCGATCTCGTTTTTACCGAAAAAACCAATTGAATTTGGTATGGGTTTATGTACGTTTGGATCAATTTTTGTAGGTATTTTATTAAATCCGATTTCAGAAAGTGTTCAAAGATCTTTAGAAATTACTCCATATCTTCAAAACAGTCTTACTTATTTAGAGACACTTTCGTTTTAAACTTTAAATTAGACCACCTTATAAAAAGGTGGTCTAATTTTTCATTATAATGGACCAGAAATTCCTTGCTTACGAATCATAAGGAAATGAATAAGCATGAAAACAGCTGTTAATAATGGAAGAACAAATGTGTGTAGACTGTAAAAACGTGTTAATGTCGCTTGGCCAACACTTACACTACCACGAAGTAGTTCAACAATAAATTGACCTACAACAGGAATTGCATCTGGTACTCCAGTTACAATCTTAACCGCCCAGTAACCAACTTGGTCCCAAGGAAGTGAGTAACCTGTAACACCAAAAGATACAGTTAATGATGCAAGAACAACACCAGTAACCCAAGTAAGTTCGCGTGGCTTCTTAAATCCACCTGTTAAGTAAACTCGGCAAACGTGAAGGATCATCATAAGAACCATCATACTTGCTGACCAACGGTGAACTGAACGAATTAGCCATCCAAAGTTTACATCAGTCATAATGTATTGAACTGAAGCAAAAGCTTCTGTTACTGTTGGACGGTAGTAAAAAGTCATAGCAAAACCAGTTGCTACTTGAACTAAGAAACACGTTAATGTAATACCACCAAGACAGTAAAAAATGTTTACATGTGGCGGAACGTATTTACTTGAAATATCATCTGCAATTGATTGGATCTCAAGTCTTTCCTCAAACCAGTCATATACCTTACTCATAGAGCCTCTTGTTTAAATTAAAATCAACAATTTTTCAATTGTATCTATCAATCATTTATTTTTTGATTATGAAAAAAGGTTACTTAAAACCAAAATTCTTCATAGACTTTGACAACATTTTTTGTTGGGGAATTTACATACTATTATGCTAATAGAAAATAGTTGAAATTCTACTTTTCATAATAACACCAAAATAACCGTAAAAAAAAACAATAATTACTAGAATTTTTTTTTATAATATTTTTCTAACCTCAAAATTTGGAAATTTTACTTTTATAACTTGAATGTTATCAAAATTAGACAAAAAGGTGCGATTTGGTAGCTAAAGCACCAAAATGTATTTTTGTAATTAAATTCGAGTTGTTTAAATGATTCTAATCTTTTATAAGATTAGAATCATTTTTTGATTAACCTAGACTTGCCCAGCTATTGCCAACACCATCAAGTAGAACTGATGAGTTGTAAATTTGTAAAATAATTACAAGGAAAAGAGCAAATAATGCCATGAAAGTTGCCATAACTACAGTTGTACCCCAACCTGGTGCTACCTTTCCGTACTCTGAATTTAGAGGTTTTAAAGCCGTACCTAATGCAGTAACCTTTCCTTGAGTTACTGCTGTTTTACCTTTTGATGTTGTTGCCATAGAATTTTTTTCAGATAAATTTGGATTTTTTTTACTTTCCGTAATAGAATAATGGTAGCTATATATATCAAATAGCAAATAATCTCAAAACAGGAAAACATAAAAAATGGACTCACCTGCTTTTTTTTCAACAGTATTTATTGCCTGTCTACTACTTAGCATTACTGGATATTCCATCTATGTCGGTTTTGGACCACCATCACAAGATCTAAGAGATCCCTTCCAAGAACATGAAGATTAATTTAAAAGTGGTGACAGATTTGTTCTGTCACCACTTTTAAATTAATCTTCAATTAGGCATTGTTTATTTAACAATACGTGGAGGTTCACGGAAGAAAATAGCAAAGAAAATAATTCCTAACGTACCTACTAATAAAAAAGTGTAAACTAATGCTTCCATAATTTCCTTTATTAAGTTAACAAATAGTTGAAATTTCATAGAAAAATGAAATTTCAACTATTTGTGATTTTTCTTTTTGTAAATTAAACAGCTTGACGCTTCGTACTAATATCACCTAGCTTCTCGAATGCACCAAATTCAATTTGCTCATCAAGATCAGGATCAATACCCGCGAATACATCACGGAAAATTGTTCGAGCACCATGCCAAATGTGACCAAAGAAGAATAATAATGCAAAACAAAGGTGGCCAAAAGTGAACCAACCACGAGGGCTGCTTCGGAATACACCATCAGATTGTAGAGTAGCACGGTCAAATTCAAAAATTTCACCTAGTTGAGCACGACGAGCATACTTCTTAACAGTTGCTGGATCACTGAAGCTTACGCCATCAAGTTCACCACCATAGAAAGTTACGTTAACACCTACTTGCTCAACACTGTACTTAGATTCAGCACGACGGAATGGAACATCCGCACGAACAACACCATCTTTATCAAGAAGTAAAACAGGGAATGTTTCAAAGAATGTTGGCATACGACGAATAAAGAGTTCACGACCTTCTTTATCAGTGAATACAGCGTGGCCTAACCAACCAGCTGCAATACCATCACCGTTATCCATAGGACCTGAACGGAAAAGACCACCCTTAGCAGGGTTGTTTCCAATGTAATCGTAGAATGCTAGTTTCTCAGGGATTGCTGACCAAGCTTGAGATAAGCTCTTACCACTAGCAACACTCTTCTGAACACGACGTTCAATTTCTTCTTCAAAGAAACCTTGATCCCACTGGTAACGAGTAGGGCCAAATAATTCAATTGGAGTAGCAGCAGAACCGTACCACATTGTACCTGCAACAACGAAAGCAGCCCAGAATACAGCAGCAATACTACTAGAAAGAACTGTTTCAATGTTACCCATACGTAGACCTTTGTAAAGTCGCTGTGGAGGTCGAACTGTTAAATGGAATAATCCTGCAATAATACCTAAAACACCAGCTGCAATGTGGTGTGATGCTACACCGCCTGGGTTGTAAGGGTCAAAACCTTCTGGTCCCCAAGCTGGAGATACAGGTTGAACACTTCCAGTAATACCATATGGATCAGAAACCCAAATACCAGGGCCAAAAAGACCTGTTACATGGAAAGCTCCAAAACCAAAACAAAGTAATCCTGATAAAAATAGGTGAATACCAAAAATCTTTGGTAAATCTAAAGCAGGATCGCCTGTACGAGGGTCGCGGAAAAGTTCTAGATCCCAGTATACCCAGTGCCAAATAGCAGCAAGGAAAAGAAGTCCAGAAAGGATAATGTGAGATGCAGCTACACCTTCATAACTCCAGATACCTGGGTTAGTAATTGTTTCACCACTAATACTCCAACCACCCCATGATTTAGTAACACCTAGTCGAGTCATGAAAGGAATAACGAACATTCCTTGACGCCACATTGGGTTAAGAACAGGATCTGATGGATCAAAAACAGCTAGCTCGTAAAGAGCCATTGAGCCTGCCCAACCAGAAACCAGAGCAGTATGCATTAGGTGAACCGCAATTAGACGGCCTGGATCATTTAATACAACAGTGTGTACACGGTACCAAGGTAATCCCATAGGTTATTTATTTTTTAAACACGGTTGACTTTCTTTTTTAATAAATAGAAACGTTGTCTAGTAAAAAACAATTCTTCTATTTTAGTTTAAACGAGAATATTATTTTTGCCAAGTAAATCAAAATAGATTTGCTCTACTTACCATTTCGACATATATTATACTATAAATTGCTGTTAAATTCGTTTAAAAAATTCAATTTTTGGAAAACTCTGTCAATGATAGGAATTTTACAGAAACTTAATTTTGTCTAAAAAAAAATGCCAATTGGTGTTCCAAAAGTAGCTTACCGTCTTCCCGGAGAACCTGCACCACAATGGATTGATCTTTATAATCGATTATACCGTGAACGTGTTTTATTTTTAGGGTCAGATTTAGATGATGAGCTTGCAAACCAATTAGTTGGTATCATGCTTTATTTAAGTGCTGAAGATGAAAGTAAACGATTATATATTTATATTAATTCACCTGGAGGTTCAGTAACTTGTGGTATTGCTGTTTATGACGCTATGCAACATGTTTCAGCAAGTGTTACAACTATTTGTGTTGGTATTGCTGCGTCAATGGCATCATTCGTTTTAGCTGGGGGTGAAAGAGGTCATCGACTTGCACTTGCTCATGCACGTATTATGATTCACCAACCACAAGGTGGTAGCCAAGGACAAGCTTCTGAAGTAACTGCTGAAGCAGAAGAAGTTATGCGTATTCGTCGACAAGTTGGGCAAATTTATGCAGAACGAACTGGGCAAAGTTTAACAACTATTGCACGTGATATGGATCGTGACCGTTTCATGTCAGGGCGTGAGGCAAAAGCTTATGGTTTAGTTGACCAAGTAGCACAACAAAAAGCTTACTAAAAGATAAAAATCTGTCTAGGTGATAAAAACCCTAGACAGATTTTACTTCTTTCGTTATTATAGAATTAATAAATTAAAGCGGATGTAGCTCAGTGGTAGAGCGTAACCTTGCCAAGGTTAATGTCGTGGGTTCGAATCCCATCATCCGCTAAGGGATATTTATATCAAGTAGTTGACATAAATACTACTAAATGATATAAATATTGACATAACTTTGCCCCCATCGTCTAGAGGCCTAGGACATCTCCCTTTCACGGAGGTAACAGGGGTTCGAATCCCCTTGGGGGTATATTAGACATATACCTTTAGCAAATAATAATATAACACGATTAATAATAATTCTATTATCAATAAAAACAACAAATAAAAATTTTTATTTATCTTACCAGACCTATAAGTCTTTATATTTAAATTTTTTTATTTTTATTCCTCTTTTCTCTATAAATAAACCTATATAATTATATAGGGATGACAGGATTCGAACCTGCGACCCTTGCAACCCAAATGCAATGCGCTACCAAACTGCGCTACATCCCTTTTATTCTATTATACAAAGAAATTGAAATAATCATAAATATTTCTTTAAAGAGTTTATTTTTAATAAACTCTTTAAAGACTCGGGTGAGAAAGTTCTAGAAATTTAACTGATCACCACGACGATATTGAAGGTAAGCAGTAACAAATAGACCTGAAATAGTAACTGGGATAAGTCCTAAAACAATACCTGATAAAAGAGGTTCAACCATTAGATTTTTATATTAATTCGTATAAATACTATCTCTAGTATACATACGAATTAATATAAAAGACAAGAAGTTAAGGTTAAAAAAAATAAAAGCCTACTTAAGTTTTGGGCAAAAGTTATGACGTGGCCATAGCTTAGAAACTGTCCAGTACTATACCAATAACGGAATGAGCATAATTCTTCTCGGCCTTGATACCCTTCTAAAATTACAAAAAGTAAGCAAATAGTAGAGCGAAAAAGTAATAATAGCCAGCCACCTCTTAAAAAAAGAAGTAGAAAAAAGATAAGTGTACTTAAGGAAATTAATCTTACCAGCATTTAGTATAAATTTACAAAATAGTTTTTACGTTTACTAACTTCAGTACTTCATGTACTGAAGTTAGTAACCTGAAATTCATTATAGAGATGAACCTAAACCAGAATATGATCCGTAGAAGAAAAGAGCTAGTAAACCTAATGCTGCAATTCCTGCTACTGTACCAACAACCCATAAAGGAATTCGCCCTCTTGTTCCAGTGTTTGACATAAACAATTACCCTCTTAAAAAAAATTAAAAATAGCCCACCAACATTTCTAACAGAAAGTTATGAAGACAGATTAGTTAAAAATATAACTAGAAAATAAAACAGCTAAAACGAAGATAAGTAATAAACCCCAGTATAAACTAGTACGGTTTAACTCTACCTGCTGCTTGTTTGGATTAGGTTGTGTCATAAAGCCTCCAAGGATCTTTAAGTCCTATTTATTTTATAATTATCTCTGAATAAACTGCATTGCTGAAATAGCCCCTAGAAAGAAAACAGTAGGAACTGCTAGAGCATGTACAGCTAACCAGCGGAATGTAAAGATCGGATACGTAAATGTTTTATTTGATGTCATGTTCTTTTTCCTATGAACTTTTTTCGGTTTATTGAGACTTAACTATACGGACAGAACCAATCTTAAGATGGTAATTGGCCTTCTAGTTGTTCAAGCGCATTAAATCGATCTGAAATTAGAGGCGTTGCTTGTCGTGTTTCAGTGAAGTATTCATTTGGACGTGGTGTGCCAAAAACATCGTAAGCTAGGCCTGTACTTACAAAAAGCCATCCTGCAACAAATAGTGAAGGAATTGTAATACTATGAATAACCCAATAACGAATACTTGTTACAATATCAGAAAAAGGTCGTTCTCCTGTTGAACCTGCCATAATCAACTCCTTTCATTTTGTAATAAGGTTGTTCTAGTGCGAACAATGATCGAAGGATTGAAACAAAATTTTGTTTCCATAATTTTCGATCGACTGCAACGTACTAAATCATGAATAGTATATACCTGAGCATTTTCTTTCGCAAGATACTTCTAATCTTTAAGAATATTTTCTTGTGTGTTCTCTGCAAAACACTAAAACAACCTCCTCTCTTAGTCAAAAACTAAGAAAGAAGGCTTCATTAACTAATTTCTTCCTGCTCAATAATTAGGTAGGTTTCTTTGAAACCTCCTTTAGAACCAGTACAAGCTTCTCTCAAAGCATACGGCTCAAATAAATTATTTATTACTTAATAAATTATTTAGAGAAGGTCAGTTTTAATCTCTTTATTATTCAAGATATACCTTTTTCTCTATCATTTTCAATAACTTGACTGTCAATCAAAATCTTTGGCAATTTTAAAGTCTTATTTTATCTCCATACCTAATGAATCGTAAAAAGTTGCCTTTATTCAACTTAATTAGAAACACATTAACTCTTAAAAAAAAGGTACACTGATTATAAAAATTAACTCTTTAAAATTTATTCTTACTCAAAAGAAAACTAAAGATGATTGTTTCAGATTAGACTAAAGGAAAAGAGAAGCCATTGCAACTGCAGGGAACACTAAACCTACTAATGGTACTAGGATAGAAGGTAAAATAGAAGTAATCATGAATTTTTTATAATAATAACCAATTTTTCTTTATTGCCTTTATTATAAAAACAGTTTTTAAAAAGAACAAGTTTTACTTACAAAAATGATTAACTTTTTAAAAAAAGTATGTTAGTATTCATTAAAAATATAGGAAAAAATTCTTTCCAAAAAAAGGCTAGTTTATAAAAACTAACTGAAGAAAAAAAAGGAATTTAATATGTCTAGATACCGAGGACCCCGTTTGCGAATTGTTCGTCGTCTTGGTGAATTACCAGGTCTGACAAGAAAGTTATCGAAAAAAGAAAACCCACCCGGACAACATGGATCTTCTGGAGCAAATAAGAAAAGCTCACAATACAGTATTCGTTTACGTGAAAAACAAAAGTTACGTTATAATTACGGAATTACTGAAAAGCAATTACTGAATTACATGAAAAAGGCCCGAAAGGCTAAAGGTTCATCAGGTGAAATTCTACTGAAACTTTTAGAAATGCGTCTTGATAATATTGTTTTCCGTTTAGGAATGGCGCCAACCATTGTTGCTGCTCGTCAACTTGTAAGTCATGGGCATATTACTATTAATGGTTCATTATTAGATATCCCTAGTTACATTTGCCAACCTAAAGATGTAGTTTCTGTTAAAGAAAATAAAGCATCAAAAAAACTTGTTGAAACATTTATGGAAAGTATTTCTGGTGATTCTATTCCTGAACATTTAAGTTTTAACAAAACTACACTTAGTGGTGAAGTAAAGAGTATTGTTCAACGTAATTGGATTTCACTAAAGATTAATGAACTTCTTGTTATTGAGTACTATTCACGAAAGGTTTAATGAAACTGAAAAAATATTTGAAACTATACTAAAATCATGGCTCGACAAATAAAAAAAATCGTAACTAGAAAAGTTAAGAAAAAAGTAACGAAAGGTGTTGTTCATATTCAAGCAACCTTTAATAACACAATTGTTACCGTTACAGATACTAAAGGAGGCGTTATTGCTTGGTCTTCCGCTGGTGCGTGTGGTTTTAAAGGAGCACGAAAAGCAACTCCATTTGCTGCACAAACAGCGGCAGAGCAAGCTGCGCGTCAATCTATGGATCAAGGAATGCGACATGTTGAAATTATGGTTACAGGTCCAGGCTCGGGCCGTGAGACAGCAATCCGTGCCATTCAAGCAACCGGTCTTGGTATTACGTTAATTCGTGATATTACCCCTGTACCGCATAATGGTTGTCGCCCTCCTAAAAAACGCCGAGTATAATTATTTTTTTTATGTAAAAGAGGATAAAAACGATGAATTCTTTAGAAAACGGTCCAAAAATAGAACTTCTATTACATCAAACGATTTTTGACAAAGAATTTGAGAAATACCTTGTTATTCCGCCTGATAAGGAACGTGAATTTGATAAAGAATTAGTCCAATATGCACTTTTTGAATTAGGACCTATTGACCGTGGGCAGGGTTTAACATTAGCTAACTCACTAAGACGAGTTCTACTTAATGATATTAAAGGGTTCTCAATCACCTCAGTAAAGTTTGAACCAAAGTGGCGAGATCTTGGTACGGATGAAGCTAATGAAAACAAGGATTTAGTTCATGAATATTCTACAATCCCTGGGGTTTGGGAATCTATTTTTGAAATTTTAATTAATTTACGTAAAATCAAAATTCGACGGGATGACTTTCCTTTTCAACCTTTTGAAAAGCAAGTTGTACATATTTGTGTAGATCAGCCTCGCCAAATCACTGCAGGTGATTTTGAATTACCTTTTCCGTTAAAAATTTTAAACCCTAAGCAACCCATTGCCCAAATTCTTTCAGAAAATTTAACATTAGATTTAACCCTTACAATTGAATTAAACTCAGGTATGCCTTTGTGGAAAGGAACAAAGCAAACTTACCCAATTAATGAAGAAGTTGTTATTGATGAATTTAGTTTACCAATAAAATGGGCAAATTTTGTTTTAAAATCAGATCCATTATTAGTATCAAATAGTACAGAAACTATCCTATTTGAGATGTTTACAGATGGTACAATTACACCACCTGAAGCAATGGAGCAAGCGGCAAAACTTTGTATGAATTTATTTTCATTTATTTCAACTCAAGAAAAAGACGATGAGTCATTGGAGCAAATCGAACCAATAATTCTTGATGTCCTTGAATATGAACCTAAACAATTCATAACTGATGATTTTCCTATTGAAGATTTAGGCCTTTCTGTTCGAGCTTTTAATTGTTTAAAAAGGGCAAACCTAGAAAATGTTACAGATTTATTAAGTTACTCTAAAGCTGATTTATTAGAAATGAAAAATTTTGGTAAAAAATCAGCAGACGAAGTAATTGAAGCGTTACAAAATAAATTGGGAATTACTTTACCCCGTTAAAAAAAAGATAACAAAATATTGATTTTACTCATTTAATTAAAAAATGAGAAAGGGTCATATTCTATAAATAAAAGGAGTAATTTTGTGGTTATAGCTATTGGCCGACGAAAAAAAGCAATTGCACAAGTTGAACTTGTTTCGGGTGGAACTGGGGAAATTTTAATTAACGGAAAACCTGCTGCAGAATACATGCAAGGAAACTCACGTTTTCCAAAAGTGATCCAAGGTCCATTAGAATCTTTAGGATTAGAAGATACATACGATCTAATCATTAAATGTTCAGGTGGAGGTCTTACAGGTCAAGCTGAAGCTATTCAATTAGGTTTAGCCCGTGCGTTAATTGCAGTTAAATCAACGAACCGACCACCTTTAAAAGCAGAGGGATTCTTAACACGTGACCCTCGTTGTAAAGAAAGACGAAAGTACGGTTTAAAGAAAGCACGTAAAGCTCCACAATTCTCTAAACGTTAATTTACTCATAGTTTTTCTATTTAAACTATTAAAAAACCAAATAAAAATTATATATTATGTCAGCAACTACAGACGCAATTATTGAACAGTTAAAATCAATTACATTATTAGAAGCAGCAGAATTAGTTTCTCAAATTGAAGAGACTTTTGGTGTTGATGCATCAGCACCAGTTGGTGGTGGCATGATGATGGCAGCAGGCCCAGCAGCTGCTGCTGATGCTGTAGAAGAGAAAACTGAATTTGATGTAGTCTTAGAAGACGTTCCTTCAGATAAGCGTATTGCAGTTATTAAGGCTGTTCGTGCGTTAACATCATTAGGTTTAAAAGAAGCTAAAGCATTAATTGAATCTTGTCCAAAATCAGTTAAAGAAGGTGTCTCAAAAGAGGATGCTGAAGCAGCAGTTAAAGAATTAGAAGAAGCAGGCGGTAAAGCTTCTATTAAATAATCAATATAAAACCATTACTCAGTAGATCTACTGAGTACTGGTTTCTAAAAAACTTAGGTTCTAGTAAAGAAAAAATAAAAATCTAAGTATAAAAAAATATTTTTTTGGGATTCGCCCCAAAAAGATCGGAGCGAAATTTAGTTAACCTTCTTTACTAATGAAAGGAAGTGACCCAATAACACGCGCTTGCTTAATAGCTTTTGTTACAACTCGTTGTTGTTTTGCACTTAAACGAGTTACTCGACGAGGTAAAATTTTACCTTGTTCTGTAATAAATTTACTTAATAAGTCAACATTTTTATAGTCAATAATTTCGCCCGCCTTAATAGGTGAGAAACGATTTTTTGAAATATTCATTTTTATTTTCCTAGAGTGTTAAAGAAATTATAGTTTTCTAAAAACAGAATGAAAGAAAAAACTTTGCTCAATTGTTAAAATAGCATGAATTCGTAAAAAATGCTATAAAAACTTTTGGTTTTTTTAATAACATGGCGGGGGGTGGATTTGAACCGCCGACCTCAGGATTATGAGCCCCGTGAGCTACCAGACTGCTCTACCCCGCTAACTTTATTTTAACACAAATATAATAAGTAATAAAAAAAACAATAAAAAAGATAAAAAAACTTGATTTTTATATTCAATACCGGTAGACTATTACTTAGACATGTTGCCTTCTTAGCTCAGGGGCTAGAGCATCGTATTTGTAATGCGACGGTCGTCGGTTCGAATCCGACAGAAGGCTATACTCTTTTGAATCCATTCAGTATATAGTTTTTCAAAAACTATTGTAGTATACTATGAAAGTAGACCTAGCAAAAAGAGGAACCTGACTCTTATTAAAAAAAATGTTGGAGGGTTTTATGAATCTTGCTACTATCTTTACGGCTAATTGTTTTTTTGCTCGTTTACCTGAAGCTTATGCTCCTTTCGATCCGATTGTAGACGTGCTTCCAATTATCCCTGTGCTTTTCCTATTACTTGCTTTTGTTTGGCAAGCTTCTGTAGCTTTCCGTTAATCTAAGCATTTTTTTATTGATGAGGTAACCACATGAATCTAGAACTAGTCTTACAATTATCATCTCTCCTTTTCATTGTTGCAGCAGGACCTATTGTTATTGGTCTTCTTGCTCTTCGCCAAGGAAACCTTTAATTTCGTAACTATGAAGATAATATTGTTTCACTTGTTGGATAATATTATCTTCATATATAAATTTAACTTAAACCATTAACAATATGTTATCAGATAGCCAAGTTGTTATTGCCCTATTTACAGCGTTAATCACTGGTGTGTTTGCACTACGTTTAGGGACTGAACTTTATAAGTAAGGAAACGTATGTTAGGAAGTTTGTCTTAGATGACAAATTTCTTAACATAACTCAATTTTTTTTTAATTAAGAAGATATTTTGTGTAAAGATTCACTTAAATGATTCTCCTTAAAACCCCAAATGAAGAGGTTTTTAAGAAGAATTAAATTATTATGAATCGAAGTCCGAATTTGGGTTACGGCCCGGGTCATTCGATAGGAATCCAAAAATGAATAAAGAGATGAAGAAAATCACTACGGTATAAACAAAAATCTTTAACGTTAACATAATTTCTAGAAGATTAGTAGTGTATCGTTTCGTCAGACGACACTACTATTGTATCCAATAATAACATATCAGACAAGAAGGGATTTTTTGAGTCTTTATTCGTGAAATCAAAAAATCATTCTTTACCTAAAATTGACAATTATAGTAAATATTAGTTTACTTAGATTAGGAGTTGGTAGCTCAGTTGGTAGAGCACTCGGCTTTTAACCGACCGGTCCTGGGTTCGAGTCCCAGCCAACTCAAATATCCATTGTTCAATGAGTAATTTAGTTTGTATTTTCTTTTAATTTCAATATATATGATATAATAGGAATACCGATTCTATTCTTTTTTTGGTCGTGCATTGCCAAAAAAGTTACTTTTTATTTTCTTTAGGGAGATACTCGTGAAAGATTTTCAAACATATTTATCAACAGCACCTGTTTTAGCAGCTTTATATTTTGGTTTTATCGCTGGTATGTTAATTGAGATTAACAGATTTTTCCCAGATCCGCTTGTATGGCCGTTCTAAATCAAGTAAGTAAATAACACCAAGCAACTTGTATTATGTGAGTACTACTCACATAATACAAGTTGCTTGGTGTTATTTTTTTTTATTGCCAGGAGCCAGGTTTGAACTGGCGACACGAGGATTTTCAGTCCTCTGCTCTACCGACTGAGCTATCCTAGCGAATGTCAATTGCTTTTAATAGTAACAAACATGACCTAAAAAAATCAACCCTTTTTCTAATTTTTTTTTCACTTTATTCTTTTTATAAAAAGAATAAAGTGAAAAAAAGCTTAATCTAATAAACGACCAGTAATTTTTAACCAATTTTGTGCTTCAATATAATTTGTTGGGGCTAAACGAATTGCTTCACGCCAATATTCAGCAGCTTTATCAAATAAAGATTCAGATGCTTGAGCATCGCCAATTTCAATTGCTTTTTCTCCACGGTAGTGATAGATTACTGCAATATTATTCAATGCTTGGGGTAAACAAGGATTTCTTTCTAAAGCTTGGTAATAGTATTCTAAAGCTTTTGTATGTTCACCATTACTTGTATGAATAAGCCCAATATTATAAAGAATATAACTTCTGTCATAAGGATCAATTTCAAGTCGTAATGCCTCATAATAATTTTGTAAAGCTTCAGCGTACTCACCTTCCGCTTGAGCTGACATACCATCTCGATAGTAAGTAAAAGCTTCTTTTTCTCTTTTTGATGTTGGTAATACTTTTAATAAAATATCAGCAATAACTGTAAACGTTTTGTCAATAAAATTATCATTTCTTTGGGAACGTGGCATTTCAGTTTCTCCTGTTTCTATTACCTTATTTTTTATTTTACCCAAGAATAATCCTGATTCAATAAATTAAGTATTAAAAAAAATGGAATGAGTGATTTAAGCCCATTTTTTTTCCAGATAATTTTATTTCAACCAAGAAAGTGGTAAATTTGAATAAGTTAGTTTTTTTGTTTTTTTAAACGGTAATTATTAGGAAGGACTATAAAGATGAGTAAATTTGTTTTAAAAGTATTATGGCTTGAAAAAAGTTTAGGTATAGCTTTAGATCAACGTGTAGGAAAAACTACACAACCGGTAACTGAATACTTTTTTTGGCCCCGTAAAGATGCATGGGATGAATTAAAAGATCGTTTAAATAGCTATTCTTGGGTTTCACAAAGTGAAGCGATCTCTCTTTTAAACCAAACAACAGATTTAATTCAAACTTGGCAAGAAACTGAGAAAAAAGGCTCTTTTAAGACTATGCAACAAAAGTTCCCTGATGCTATTTTTTTAGGCCATGATTAATCTAATTTTTTTGTACCAAAGTATCACTAAAGTCATTTTCTGACTTTAGTGATACTTTGGTACAAAAAAATTACCAGCTTGATTTAGTCACACCTGGTAAAAGGCCTTTGTGAGCCATTTCACGTACAAGATGACGGGATAAACCAAAGTGTCGGTAATAACCCTTAGGACGTCCTGTTACAAGACAACGGTTATGTAATCTAGTTGGTGAACTATTTCGGGGTAATTTCTGTAATTCGCATTGAAGTGCAAATTTTTCCTCAAAGTTAACAGATGATTGAATCTTTTCTTTGATCTGTTGACGCTTTTTCGCGTACTTAGCTACTAGTTTTGAACGCTTTTTTTCACGCTCAATCATACTTTTTTTTGCCATAACAAAAATTCTCCTTATAAAAATTAGGATTACACTATAGACTTTTTGACTTAATAGATGCATCCAGCTGGATTCGAACCAGCGATGTTCTTTCGAAGTGAGATTATGAGTCCCAAGCCATCGTCCACTCGGCCATAGATGCTTTTTCTATAATAACGAACTTTGTTCATTTTCTCTATACCTATTTGTATTTTTTTTACAAAATAGAGATTTTTAAGAAAAAGCATCTTGCCAGTATGAAAATAAGCAAAACAAATATAAATGAAATTAACCTTGGCGTTGCTTATGCTTTGGGTTTTTACAAATAACCATTACTGTTCCCTTTCGACGAATAAGTCGACATTTATCACACATTTTTTTTACTGAACTACGTACTTTCATAAAAAATAAATAAAAATAATTAACGGTTTCTAAGTCGATAAGTAATACGACCTTTTGTTAAGTCATAAGGGGTTAATTCAACCGTAACTTTATCTCCAAGTAATATTTTAATGTGGTTACGGCGAATTTTTCCTGAAATATGAGCTAACACGTGAAATCCATTATCTAAAACAACACGAAACATTGCGTTTGGCAAGGTTTCAGTAATAACCCCTTCCATTTCAATTAAATCTTCTTGTTTTTCCAGAAGCCCTCCTTTTTGGTATGAAAATCAAAAAGCATTTTTCATTACCAAATATAACATAAAACTTCACCACCAACTTTCTGAGCTCGAGCTTGTCTGTCAGTCATAATACCTTTTGAAGTTGACAGAATTGCAATCCCAATACCACCTAAAACCTTCGGTATTTCATTTCGGTTTACATAAACACGTAAACCAGGTTTACTTACTCGCATAAGCTTCGTAAGGTAAGGATCTTGCTTTTTACCCTTATATTTAAGAGTTACACGTAAATATAATGGTAATGGTTCGATCTCTTCAAAACTTTCAACGTAACCTTCAGCACAAAGAATTTTTGCAATTTGTATAGTTAGTTTTGTTTTTGGAATCAAAACATATTTTGTCTTTACTAAATTAGCATTTCTTAAGCGCGTGATCATATCACCAACTCGATCACTTGTAATATTTCCCACGTGTTTATCTCCCCTTACAGATTATTATTTTGTTTTAAAAGGCATACCTAAAGAAACAAGAAGAGCTTTTCCTTCCTCATCTTTTTGGCAACTTGTTACAATTGAGATATCCATACCTTGAACCTGCTCAATTTTATCGTAATTAATTTCTGGGAACATTAATTGTTCCTCAACACCTAAACTATAATTTCCATGACCATCAAAACTCTTTGGACTGATTCCTTGGAAATCACGAATACGGGGAAGCGCTAGATTAATTAAACGATCTAGAAATGCGTACATACGCTCTCCGCGCAGGGTAACAGTCATACCAATTGGCATACCTTCACGAACTTTAAAGCCAGCAATTGCTTTTTTTGATCTCGTAACAAGACCTCTTTGTCCAGCAATAATACTTAACTCATTTAGTGATGCTTCAAGGCTTTTTGCATTTTGTGCAGATTCACCAAGTCCACGGTTAATGACAACTTTAACTACCTTTGGTACTTCATGAAGATTTTTATACTCAAATGTTTTACTTAATTTTGGAACTATATCATTTTTATAAAAATTTTTTAGTCGTTGTGTCATAGTTACTTTTTTATTTGTTTTCGATCGCTGCAATTGCAAAAAAACGGTTCAAGAAATTATAAAACTTCTGGAGCTAAAGAAACAATTTTTGTGAAATTACGATCACGTAATTCTCTAGCAATAGGCCCAAAAACACGAGTCCCGCGTGGGCTACCTTCTTTGTTAATAACAACTGCTGCATTATCGTCAAAACGAATAGACATACCGTTTTCACGACGTAAACCTTTACGGGTTCTTACAATAACAGCTCTTACAACATCCGATTTTTTTAATGGCATGTTTGGAATTGCATCCTTAACAACAGCAACAATAATATCACCAATATTAGCGTACTGGCGATTATTTCCTAAGATTTGTATACACATTAGCTTCCGTGCGCCACTATTATCGGCAACACTTAAATAAGTTTGAGGTTGAATCATGATTGATAAATAAAAAACAATAAAAAAACCTATAATACCTATGATATTTTAAATACCAATGATTTTATAGTTTATTCACGCCCAATTACACGAGTCTTTACTGGCATTTTATAACAAGCAATCTTCATTGCTGAGCGAGCAACAGATTCTGGAACACCAGAAATCTCGTATAAAATTTTGCCTGGTTTAACAACAGCTACCCAATAATCTGGTGCACCTTTACCTGATCCCATACGTGTTTCAGCAGGGCGAAGTGTAATTGGTTTATCTGGAAAAATACGAATCCATAATTTTCCTGTTCGTTTTGCATAACGTGTCATTACACGTCGGCCAGCTTCAATTTGACGTGAAGTAATCCAACCTGCTTCTAATGCTTGAATACCAAATTCTCCAAAAGCAACTTTATTTCCACGCACTGAAACACCTTTAAGACTACCCCGATGATATCTTCGGAATGTTGTTCTTTTAGGACTTAACATTTAAAATCTCCTGTTCTATAAAACTATAATGAAATAAGTTTGTACAATTGGAATCAAAAGATTCCAACTCCTAAAATCTAGTTTGTTGCTACTGAGAAAGTTTTAGGGCTTTTAAAAACCCAAACTTTAATTCCAAGAATACCGTAAATTGTCTGTGCTTCATAATGGCAATAATCAATATCAGCACGTAAAGTTTGTAAAGGAACACGGCCTTCACGTACCCATTCACTTCGAGCAATTTCAGCACCATTTAATCGGCCAGAAACCTGAATTTTCATTCCATCTACACCAGCACGTTTTGCTCTTGCTAATGCTTGTTTCATTGCACGGCGGAAAGCAATTCGTTTCTCTAATTGCGAAGCTACAAATTCACCAACAAGGCGAGCTTCAAAATCTGGTTCAGCAATTTCAACAACTTGAATTGCAAACTGACGTGCTACTGTTAGTTTAGAATTTAACCCTTGACGTAAATCATCTAATCCCGTACCTTTTCGGCCTAAAATGACAACCGGACGTGCTGCATGAATTTCAATTTCAACACGATCAGCTTTTCTGTGTAATTCAATTGTTGAAACACCAGCTTCGGCACATTTTGCCATTAAATAATCGCGGATAATTCGATCTTCTTGTAATAAGCTTGCATACTGACTTGGTTTTGCAAACCACTGTGATGAATGGTCACGAGTAACTCCAATTCGAAAGCCAAGCGGATTGATTTTTTGACCCATATTTTTATTCGTTATTAAATTTTAACTTTTTTGTTTGACTTCAATCATGATGTGACAAGTCGGTTTTTTAATAGGGAAACCTCGACCTTGTGCACGTGGTCGGAAACGTTTCATTTGAGAACCTTGATCTACTCGAGCTTCACTAATAAAAAGACTAGCTTTTTTTAAACCTAAATTATGTTTTGCATTTGCAGCTGCAGAAGATAAAACCTTTAAGACAGGTTGGCAAGCTCGGTATGGCATAAATGCTAAAATCATAAGAGCTTCTTCATATGAACGGCCACGAATTTGATCAAGAACTCGTCTCACCTTAAATGGAGACATTGTAATATTTCTTTTAATTGCCTTTGCTTGTATTTTTGACATGGTTAATTATGAATTTTAACGGCGAGCTTTTTTATCAGTCTTTACATGACCACGGAATGTACGTGTTGAAGCGAACTCACCTAGTTTATGTCCAACCATTTGATCACTGACAAAAACTGGAATATGTTCACGTCCATTATAAACCGCAATTGTATGGCCAATCATTACTGGAACAATCGTAGAAGCACGAGACCAAGTAGTTACTACCTGTCTTTCACCTAATGCATTTAATTTATCAATCTTTTTTAATAGATGATCTGCAACAAAAGGTCCTTTTTTTAGAGATCGTGTCATAATTTTCTATTCTAGTTGCTTTTCTATATTTTCGATATTTGACCAAATGTAAATGAAATACATTTGTCTTGGATCGGGTAAATTTTTTTTATTTTCTACCACGAATAATTAATGTTGAACTATATTTCTTAGTTTTACGGGTCTTAATACCTAAAGCAGGTTTACCCCATGGAGTAACAGGTCGGCTACGCCCAATAGGTGCTCGACCTTCACCACCACCATGTGGGTGATCGCATGGGTTTTTAACAACACCACGAACTTTTGGTCGGCGTCCTAACCAACGTTTTCGGCCAGCTTTACCAATAACAACATTAATTGCATCAATATTACCTACTTGTCCAATGGTTGCCCAACAGTTTCGAGAAACAAGTCGAACTTCACCAGAAGGAAGACGTAAAGTAACATAATTTCCTTCTTTTGCTACAATTTGCGCTAGTGCACCAGCTGCACGTGCTAATTTACCACCACTACCTGGTTGAAGTTCAATATTATGTACTTCAGTACCTAAAGGCATATTTTTTAATGGAAGTGCATTACCAACTTTAATAGGTGCTTCAACATCAGATAAAATTGATTCCCCTACAGTTAATCCACGAGGCGAAATAATATACCTTTTTTCACCATCTTGATAATGAAGTAAAGCAATTCTTGCACTTCGGTTAGGATCGTATTCAATGCTAAAAACTGTAGCATTTAAACCAGTTTTATTGCGGTAAAAATCAATCTGTCGATAAAGACGTTTATGGCCACCACCACGTTGTTGGCAAGTAATTACACCACGATTATTACGACCTTTTGATCGGTGATTGTACTTAGTTAATGATTTTTCAGGCTTTGATCTAGTAATCTCATTAAAATCAGAGACTGATCTATCACGTGTGCCTGGTGTATATGCTCTATAAAAACGAATACCCATAGTAAATAAAAAAATAAAAAATAATTTCCTTCAAAAAAAATTTCTTTGAATGAAATGGTTTTAGTCTGAGTTTTTTTAAATAAAGAAACGCTTTAGCTTTTTCTTTATTTTTGTTCTAAGCTAAGGATTGAAGAGAATTCCTTTATTCTTCTGGGAAAAGAGGAATTGAATCTTCTGGACGTAATGTAATAATTACTCTTTTATTTCGAGGCTTGTAGCCTTGATATTGGCCTAGTCTCTTTTTCTTGCGTGGACATCGGTGAGTATTTACGGAAAGAACTTTAACTTGGAAAACTTCTTCAATTAAAGCCTTGATTTTTGTTTTTGTTAGCCGAACATCTACATCAAATGTATATTGGTTATTTTCCAATAAAATTGCAGATTTTTCTGTCAATACAGGACATTTTATTAAATCGATCATGGAATAGATCACACCCTATTAAAAAAAAAGCAAATAGAAATAAGAACTTAATCAGATAATCTGACCTATTGCTTTCATTTAGAATATCTCTGCATAAAAATGCTGTATAGTACTCTTTATTTGACAAAAAGTTTAAAAATATCTTAAATAATGAAAAAAAACTAGGCAAAGAGGGAATCGAACCCTCGACAACAGGCTTCGGAATCCTGTACTCTAACCCCTGAGTTATTTGCCTAAAAGCAAATTAGATATTACTAATCTAATATATTTTAATCTATCTATGAATGATAATATTTGTTATTTGTAAAAATGTTAAATTTAGGGTCGTCATAAAAATGACGACCCTAAATTTAATGAAATCCAAAGAATAACTAAGGTAAGATTACCTTAATCTCTTGGTTCTCATAGTTAGGGAGGAAATTAAAGAGTATCCATTGCTTCGAATTCGAACTTAATTTCTTTCCAAACTTCACAAGCTGCTGCAAGTTCAGGAGACCACTTACAAGCTGCACGCATAACGTCACCACCTTCACGAGCAAGGTCACGACCTTCGTTACGAGCTTGAACACAAGCCTCAAGAGCTACACGGTTAGCTGCAGCACCTGGAGCGTTACCCCATGGGTGACCAAGAGTACCACCACCGAACTGAAGACAAGCGTCATCGCCGAAAATCTCAACAAGAGCAGGCATGTGCCATACGTGAATACCACCAGATGCTACTGGCATAGTACCAGCTAGACCACACCAATCTTGAGTGAAGTATACACCACGTGAACGATCCTTCTCAATGTAAGCATCACGCATTAGGTCTACGAAACCTAGAGTTACTTCACGCTCACCTTCAAGTTTACCTACAACAGTACCTGAGTGAAGGTGATCACCACCAGACATACGAAGTGCCTTAGTAAGTACACGGAAGTGGATACCGTGGTTACGCTGACGGTCAATTACAGCGTGCATAGCACGGTGAATGTGAAGAAGAAGACCGTTATCACGACAGTAGTTAGCTAGTGAAGTGTTTGCTGTGAAACCACCAGTAAGGTAGTCATGCATAACAATAGGTACACCTAGATCACGAGCGAATTCTGCACGCTTAAGAACTTCTTCAGAAGTTGCTGCAGTACAGTTAAGGTAGTGACCCTTAACCTCACCAGTTTCTGACTGAGCACGGTAAATTGCTTCAGCACAGAAAAGGAAACGGTCACGCCAGCGCATGAATGGCTGTGAAGTTACGTTCTCATCATCCTTAGTGAAATCTAGACCACCACGAAGACATTCGTAAACTGCACGACCATAGTTCTTAGCAGAAAGACCTAGCTTAGGCTTAATAGTACAACCTAGAAGAGGACGACCGTACTTGTTTAGGCGGTCACGCTCAACCTGGATACCATGTGGTGGGCCTAGGAAAGTCTTACAGTAAGCAGGAGGAATACGAAGATCTTCAAGACGAAGAGCACGTAGAGCCTTGAAACCAAATACGTTACCTACAATTGAAGTAAATAGGTTAGTTACAGAACCTTCTTCGAAAAGATCGATTGGGTAAGCAATGTAACAAATGTACTGATCATCTTCACCTGGGATAGGCTCAAGATCGTAACAACGACCCTTGTAACGGTCAAGAGAAGTAAGACCATCAGTCCATACTGTTGTCCAAGTACCTGTTGAAGATTCTGCTGCTACAGCTGCGCCAGCCTCTTCAGGTGGAACGCCAGGCTGAGGAGTCATACGGAAAGCCGCAAGAACATCAGTTTCCTTTAGTTGGTAATCAGGAGTGTAGTAAGTAAGACGGTAATCCTTTACACCAGCTTTGAAGCCAGCACCAGTTCGAGTTTCAGTTTGTGGTGACATGCACGCCTCCGAAAATTTATTTTTTATTTTTTCTTGAATTAATCTACTCGAGAATTAAACTATTTTTTAAAGTATTTGCTTATATATAATATATATAATATTTTTGCTTTTTTGTAAAATTGTTTTTTTTTATGTTACCATAAATACAATCGGATTTTCGAATTTTTAATCGTAAATTGTAGAGATCTTTTTCCATTGCTAACAAGCATAATAAGGTAAATACATATTTACTGAATCTAGATTTAAATGAATGAGATAGTTCTCAAATTTTCAAAAATATAAAAAGTTTTTATGAGCACAAGTGTTAAAAATAACGTTGGTACTATTACACAAATCATTGGCCCTGTTCTTGATGTAGTTTTTCCTCCTGGTAACCTACCAAGTATTTACAACGCAATCGTTGTAGAAGGTAAAAATGAAGCTGGTGAAGAACTTAAAGTTGTATGTGAAGTACAGAACCTTCTAGGTGCTAATACTGTACGTGCAATTTCAATGAGTGCTACAGATGGTCTAATGCGTGGTATGAGTGTAACTGATACAGGCCTTGCTCTAGCTGTACCAGTAGGTGCAACTACACTTGGTCGTATTTTTAACGTTCTAGGTGAGCCAGTAGACGAGATGGGTCCTGTTGATATGTCAACTACATCTCCTATTCACCGTGAAGCACCTGCTTTCGTTGATTTAGATACTAAGCTTAGTATTTTTGAAACTGGTATTAAAGTTGTAGATCTTCTTGCACCATACCGTCGTGGTGGTAAAATTGGCCTATTCGGTGGTGCTGGTGTAGGTAAAACTGTTCTTATCATGGAACTTATTAACAACATTGCAAAGGCACACGGTGGTGTATCTGTATTCGGTGGTGTTGGTGAGCGTACACGTGAAGGTAATGACCTTTACATGGAAATGAAAGAATCTGGTGTAATTAATGCAAAGAACCTTGGTGATTCTAAAGTTGCCCTAGTATACGGTCAGATGAACGAGCCACCAGGTGCACGTATGCGTGTAGGTCTTACTGCTCTTACAATGGCAGAATTCTTCCGTGACGTAAATAACCAGGATGTACTATTATTCATTGATAACATCTTCCGTTTCGTTCAAGCAGGTTCTGAAGTTTCTGCTCTTCTAGGTCGTATGCCTTCTGCAGTAGGTTACCAGCCAACTCTAAGTACTGAGATGGGTGGACTACAAGAGCGTATTACTTCAACAAAAACAGGTTCAATTACTTCAATTCAAGCTGTTTACGTACCAGCTGATGATTTAACAGATCCAGCACCAGCTACTACATTTGCTCACCTTGATGCAACAACTGTATTATCACGTAACCTAGCAGCTAAAGGTATTTACCCTGCTGTAGATCCGCTAGATTCTACATCAACAATGTTACAGCCTTGGATTCTAGGTGATGAGCATTACGATACAGCTCAAAGAGTTAAGAAGACTCTTCAGCGTTACAAAGAACTTCAAGATATTATTGCAATTCTTGGTCTAGATGAACTTTCTGAAGAAGATCGTTTAGTTGTAGCACGTGCTCGTAAAGTTGAGCGTTTCCTTTCTCAGCCATTCTTCGTAGCAGAAGTATTCACAGGCTCACCTGGTAAGTACGTAAGTCTTGCACAAAGTATTACTGGTTTCCAGACAATCCTTAACGGTGAACTTGATGACCTTCCAGAGCAGGCTTTCTACCTAGTAGGTAACCTTGAAGAAGCTGTAGAAAAAGCAGCATCGTTAAAGTAGAATCTTAAGTTTTTAGGAGATTGAATCCATGAGTTTACAAGTTTGTATTATGGCTCCAGATCGTATTTTTTGGAATGAAGAAGCAACTGAGTTAATTCTTCCAACAAATACTGGGCAAATGGGAGTATTAAAAAACCATACTCCACTAATTACTGGTCTAGATATCGGTGTTATGTTAGTTCGATCAGGCACAGAATGGATTTCAATGGCATTAATGGGTGGCTTTGCTCTTGTAAAAGATAACAAAGTAACTATTCTTGTTAATGAAGCTGAGCTTGGCTCTAATATTGATTCTGAACAAGCAGAAGTACAATTTAATGAAGCTAAAGTAAAGCTTGAAAATGCATCAGGCCGAAAAGAAAAAATTGAGGCAAACCTTGCTTTTAAACGTGCTCGCGCTCGTTACCAAGTAAACTCAGCTAAAGTTTAAAATTAGTAATTTCTATCTTTCAAGTTAATTTGACTTGAAAGATAGAAATTACTAATTTTTTAGTAAGTAGAAAAATTGGGGTATTTTTTTTTCTATATCTGGGGCGAAAGGATTCGAACCTCTGAATGACGGGGCCAAAACCCGTTGCCTTACCACTTGGCCACGCCCCAATTGCTATACAAATATACTATCATGGAATGAAAAAAATTTCATCAATTTTTTATTTTACTAAAAAAACTTTCGTATTCTACCATACCATAACGCTGCGTTATTTCAATTACTAAAGGATATAAGTAGTCATTTTGTGGTATTTCTTTAGGCACCATTGGCATTAAATGAAGTTTTTCAAGTATTTTCTGCTCTGCTTGCTCTTCTATAATAGAGTTTTCGTTTGGTGTTTTAGGAAATTGACGTACATACTTAACAATCATAACAAAAACAAATAGGACTCTAAAAATCAAACACTTCATTTTTTTTTTTTTTATTTTCTCTTTCAATAAAGAAAGAGAAAATAAAAATGATTAGAAGTTCATCTCAGCTAACTGAACTTTCTCGAATTGCTTCTTCTTTAATACAAGGAATACCTGTCCAATAATCGTGAATGAAAGGAATAGCATTAGTCCTTGAACACGTGATGGATCTTGTAGAACAATCTCAGTTTCTGTTTGTCCAAAACCACCAACGTTAGGGTTGTTTGTCAGAGGCTGATCTGCTTTAACAACTGTACCTTCACTAACGATTAGTTCAGGGCCTGTAGGAATTACATTTGTTACTGTTGAACCATCAGCTGTAGTAATTACAACAGATGTATTTTTCTTATCAGCTGTAATTTGTGAAATTGTACCTGCAGCTGAAGCGTTGTAAACAGTATTGTTACTCTTTTCACCTGTAGGGTAAATTTGACCACGGCCACGGTTACCACCTAAATAAATAGGGTACTTAAGGAAATAAACATCCTTATCCGTCGCAGGGTTAGGAGAAAGAATAGGGAATGTCATTTCGCTGTATGTTTTTCCAGGAACTGGGCCAACTACAATGATATTTTTCTGATCTTCACTGTATGGTTGAAAGTAAAGGTTGTTTACCTTTGCTTTTAACTCATCAGAAATTCTTTCAGGTGGAGCAATTTGAAAGCCTTCTGGAAGAATAAGAACAGCACCTACGTTTAGAGGGCCTTTTTTACCATTTCCTAAAACTTGCTTAACTTGCTTATCGTAAGGGATTTCTACTACAGCTTCAAAAACCGAATCTGGCAATACAGCTTGTGGCACTTCGATATCTACTGGTTTTTGTGCTAGGTGGCAGTTAGCACAAACAATTCTTCCTGTAGCTTCTCTTGGGTTTTCATAACCTTGCTGTGCATAAATTGGGTACGCTCCAGCTGGTAAAGAGTAACCTAAGAAAAGTAAAACACTAGCAAAAATCGCTGGCATTTGTGAGCGAATTGAAAAAGAGTTTTTCATAGTTTGGAATCTTCTATAAAGTTTATTACTATTATAAACACCTCAATAGCAAAGAATTCGTTTTCTTTTCTTGAAATTTTCATTCTTATAAATTGAATAGGATATGTTCAGTTCGAAAAAGATCAATTTCAATCTTTTTTAGTTGTAGAAAAGACTAATTTAAGCCTTCAATAGAAACTTGTAGAAAAGAAGCTAACTGGGCAGCTTTTTTCTCAATTTCCCCAACTGTCATAGGCTGGCCTATTCGCGTAAGGGGTATTTCTGGTCGTCCTTTAACACGAATATATAGGGCGCGTTTTGGATTCACTCCCTCTTTTAATTCAACACGAATAGCTTCAATATCTTTAAGAAAATAAGTTAATTGAACTCTTCGGTTTTTTCCTGGAAAACCCCAACGAAAAATACACATTGTTCCTTCAGCTTTATTAAATTCATTATATCCTTCGCCAATACTCCAGAAAATAATAAGCCATAAATAAAGACTTAATAAAAAAGCTAAGATACCATAAAAGCACATTACTAACCCTTGTGGGAAGAAGATAATTTCTTCTGCATTAAGGAAAGGTAAAAGGTTAAAACCTAAATAACTTGATAAACCTACTGTAAAAAAGCACAGTGCACCAAAAAATAAAATAGTCGCCCACCAATAATTACTTAACCTTCTTGAACCAACGACCTGTTCACGAAAAATTAAATCATTTGACGGAGTGAAAGAATTATCCATAACAGAATCTTTTTTCATTTATTACATGATTTCTTTACTTTGTTAAATTAGATACAGAGAAAAAATTTTCTCTGTATCTAATTCATTCGATTATGCTTTAATTTCTAAAACAACACCAGCACCTACTGTTCGGCCACCTTCACGAATAGCGAAACGCATACCTTTTTCAATAGCAATTGGTTGAATTAGTTCAACTTCCATCTTAATACGATCGCCAGGCATTACCATTTGTGTAGGTGAATCATCATCTGCACGGAAAGATTCAATCTTTCCAGTAACGTCTGTTGTACGTACGTAGAATTGTGGTCGGTATCCTTCAAAGAATGGAGTATGACGGCCACCCTCTTCTTTTGTTAGAATATAAACTTGAGAGTCAAATTTTGTGTGTGGCTTAATTGTTCCTGGCTTAGAAAGAACCATACCACGCTCAATTTGGTCTTTCTGAACACCACGTAGTAATACACCAACGTTATCACCGGCCATAGCTTCTTCTAGACTCTTTTGGAACATTTCTAGTCCTGTTACTGTTGTTTCTTGTGTGTCCATAAGACCTACTAGTTCAACAGATTCACCAACTTTAACAACACCACGCTCAACACGACCTGTTGCTACAGTACCTCGACCAGTAATTGAGAATACGTCCTCTACAGCCATTAAGAAATCTTTATCAGTTTCTCGTTCTGGTGTAGGAATATATTCATCAACAGCACTCATTAATGCATGGATTTTATCAACCCACTCATTGTCACCTTTAGCAGTTGTTGGGTTTCCTGTTAAAGCTTCTAATGCAAGTAATGCTGAACCTGGAACAACAGGAATATCATCTCCAGGGAATTCATAGTCACTTAGAGTTTCACGAACTTCTAATTCAACTAATTCTAAAAGTTCCTCGTCATCTACCTGATCTTGCTTGTTTAAGAAAACGACAATGTTAGGTACGCCTACCTGTTTTGCTAAAAGAATGTGCTCTTTTGTTTGTGGCATAGGTCCATCAGCACCTGATACTACAAGAATTGCCCCATCCATTTGTGCTGCACCTGTAATCATGTTTTTTACATAATCAGCGTGACCTGGGCAATCTACGTGTGCATAGTGGCGAGTTTCTGTTTCGTACTCAACGTGAGCAGTGTTAATAGTAATACCACGTGCTCGCTCTTCTGGTGCTGAATCAATATCAGCATATCCCTTTGCTGCACCCTCACCACTAGCAGCTGCTAGTGCCATTGTAATTGCTGCTGTTAGAGTTGTTTTACCGTGGTCAACGTGACCAATTGTACCAATGTTTACATGTGGTTTTGTACGTTCAAATTTTTCACGTGCCATAAAATATTTTTTTTTACTAAATTTGGGTTCGACTTTGATTAAAAAATGAGAATTCTTTCTTAGTTTCGATTAAAAACGGAAATGTGCAAATGCTTTATTTGCTTCAGCCATTCGGTGAGTTTCTTCTCGTTTACGGGTAGCGTTACCAGTTTGGTTTGATGCATCAATGATTTCATTTGCTAATTTTGAAACCATTTCACGGCCTGGTCTGTTACGCGCTGCTTCTACTAGCCAACGTAACCCAAGTGTTGTTCCACGTTCTGTATTAACTTCAAGAGGTACTTGGAAAGTAGAACCACCAACACGTCGAGATTTTACTTCAACTAATGGTGTTACTTGTAAAACAGCTTGTCGTAATACCTCTAATGGGTCTTTTTGTGTAGATTCTCCTACTTTTTCCATTGCTTGGTATAAGATCTTTTGTGCTACACTTTTCTTTCCACTTTTTAAAAGTCGATTACATAACATACTAACTAAACGACTTTGGTATACTGGATCAGGGGTAATTAAACGTTTTTTTGGTGTACTTCTTCGTGACATTTTTTTCTTTGTTTCTAGGTTTTTTATTTAGAGAATAAATAATATGAAAATTAACTCTTAGGCTTCTTTACACCATACTTTGAACGGCTTTGAGTACGGTTTTTAACACCGGCAGTATCTAATGAACCTCTAACGATATGGTAACGAACACCAGGTAAATCCTTGACACGGCCACCACGAACAAGAACTACTGAGTGTTCCTGTAAGTTATGACCAATACCTGGAATGTATGCCGTTACTTCAAAGCCTGAAGTTAAACGCACACGTGCAACTTTTCGTAAAGCTGAGTTTGGCTTTTTAGGGGTTGTTGTATACACTCGTGTACAAACACCTCGGCGTTGGGGGCATGAAACTAATGCTGGTGATTTCGTTTTCTTTTCAATCTTTTTTCTTTGAGAGCGAATTAATTGTTGAATAGTAGGCATAGTGGGTAATTTGCTGCTTAGTTTATTTTTTCATTCATAAAAAGAAAGATAGTTTTTAGCCTTTTTGTGAAATTGCTAAATCAACAATCTTTTTGAATGAATCTGGATCTAAAATAGCTAATTGAGCAAGAACCTTACGGTTTAAATCAATTTTTGCCTTTTTTAATCCATAGATTAATTGACTATAATTTAAACCATAAGCTCTTGATGAAGCATTAATTCGTCGAATCCATAATTGGCGGAAGTTAATTTTTCGTTTACGACGATCAATATAGCTGTAGCGTAAAGCTTTCATGTTTTGCTGATTTGCCGTACGGAATAATGTAGAATGTGAACCTGTATAACCTTTATTTAATTTTAAAATTCGACGACGACGATTCCTTGCGACTGCACCACGTTTAACTCGAGTCATTTCACTAGTCTCCTTAAATTCGGTGAACTTGGGTGATCTTTTTTAGTTTAATACTGAAAACTAGAAAAAGAGAACAATAGTAAAAAAATCTATTGTTTTCACCTTTTCTCTATATTACTAAATCTATTTAATTACGTCTATTTATCAAAAAAATTGACATCTATTATACTTATATGGCATTATCTAGGTATATATTCTACTACATGGGATTGTAGTTCAATTGGTTAGAGCACCGCCCTGTCAAGGCGGAAGTTGCGGGTTCGAGTCCCGTCAGTCCCGTTTTTAAAACAAAAACTAATTATTATTTATTCTTTACATAATTTAAGAAAAAATATTTCTTAAATTAAAGGTTAAATTTTGTATAGTATTACTGAAATTATTAACTTAATTAAGTTAATAATTTCAGTAATACTATTTTTTGCTAAAGACTTAAAGTCCGCTTCGACCCCAAACTACAAGAGAAAGAGAAAAGCTAAAGCTTACCATTAAGAAAGCCCAACCTGCACTAACAATATCTGGCATAATAAATTCCTTCGATTGATTTTATTTTAATATTAACCGAATTTACCAGAAGTTGAAGCAATAAGGAATGCAGCATACGTGAATACGTACCCAACAGAGAAATGTGCTAGACCAACTAAACGAGCTTGAACAATTGATAGAGCAACTGGCTTATCCTTCCAACGTACTAGGTTAGCAAGTGGTGTACGCTCATGTGCCCATGCAAGAGTTTCGATAAGCTCTTGCCAGTAACCACGCCATGAGATAAGGAACATGAAACCTGTAGCCCAGATAAGGTGTCCAAATAGGAACATCCAAGCCCAAACAGATAAACTGTTCATACCAAATGGGTTGTAACCGTTAATAAGCTGTGATGAGTTTAGCCATAGGTAATCACGTAGCCATCCCATTAAATAAGTTGATGACTCATCAAATTGGCTAGCATTACCTTGCCAAAGTGTGATGTGCTTCCAGTGCCAGTAGAATGTTGTCCAACCAATAGTGTTTAACATCCAGAAAACAGCAAGGTAGAAAGCATCCCATGCAGAAATATCACAAGTACCACCACGACCTGGACCGTCACAAGGGAAACTGTAACCAAAATCTTTCTTATCTGGCATTAGCTTAGAACCACGAGCATCTAAAGCACCCTTAACAAGAATAAGTGTTGTAGTGTGAAGACCAAGTGCAATTGCGTGGTGTACAAGGAAATCACCGGGCCCAATTGTTAGGAATAGTGAGTTTGTACTACTGTTAATTGCATCTAACCAACCTGGTAACCAAATTGACTGACTTGCTGCGATTGCAGCACTATCTGGTGAAGATAGTAAAACATCAAAACCGTATAGAGATTTACCTTGAGCTGCTTGAACCCACTGAGCAAAAACTGGCTCAATAAGAATCTGTTTTTCAGGTGTACCAAAAGCTTGCATTACATCATTGTGTACATATAGACCTAAAGTATGGAAACCTAGGAATAATGTAACCCAACTTAAATGTGAAATAATAGCTTCTTTATGCTCTAGCATACGTGCAAGAACATTACCTTCATTTAGTTCTGGATCATAGTCACGAATGAAGAAGATCGCACCGTGAGCGAAAGCACCTGTCATAATAAAACCAGCAATATATTGGTGGTGAGTATACAGTGCTGCCATAGTAGTGAAATCCTGTGACATGAAAGCGTAAGGTGGTAGTGAGTACATGTGCTGAGCTACCATTGACGTAATAGTACCTACAGATGCAAGAGCTAGACCTAGCTGGAAATGAAGTGAGTTGTTTACTGTATCGTAAAGTCCTTTATGACCAGCACCTAGACGACCAGATGGAGCAGTGTGCGCATCCAGAATTTCTTTCATACTGTGACCAATACCAAAGTTAGTACGGTACATATGACCAGCAATAATGAATACAACTGCAATTGCTAAATGGTGGTGAGCCATGTCTGTTAGCCATAAACTTTGCGTTTGTGGGTGGAATCCACCAAGGAAAGTTAGGATAGCTGTACCAGCACCTTCAGAAGTTCCAAACATGTGTCCAGCTGTATCAGGGTTCTGAGCATAAACTGCCCAGTTACCACTAAAGAATGGAGCTAAACCTGCTGGGTGAGGAAGTGTACTTAGGAAGTTATCCCAACGTACATGCTGACCACGGGACTCAGGAATTGCAACGTGAACTAAGTGACCAGTCCATGCAAGTGAACTAACACCAAAAAGTCCTGATAAATGGTGGTTTAGTCGAGACTCAGCATTTTTAAACCATGAAAGGCTTGGACGGAAAGCAGGCTGTAAATGAAGCCATCCTGCAAAAAGTGTTCCTGCTGCTACTAGAAGAAGGAATAATGAACCTTGGTAAAGATCAACATTCGATCGCATACCAATTGTGTACCACCACTGGTAAACACCAGAATATGCAATGTTTACAGGACCTGAAGCTCCACCACGTGTAAACGCTTCAACTGCAGGCTGACCAAAATGTGGATCCCAAATTGCGTGTGCAATAGGGCGAATGTGTAGAGGATCTTTTACCCATGCTTCAAAGTTACCTTGCCATGCTACATGGAAAAGGTTTCCTGATGTCCATAGGAAAATAATAGCTAATTGGCCAAAGTGTGAAGCGAAAATCTTTTGGTAAAGATTTTCTTCTGTCATTCCGTCATGACTTTCAAAGTCATGAGCAGTTGCTATCCCAAACCAAATACGACGAGTAGTCGGGTCCTGGGCTAGACCTTGGCTAAACTTTGGAAATTTTGTTGCCATAGTCTTTTCATCTCCTTGAATTTTCGTTTAATACTTTTAATCTCGGTTTTCTATTTGAAGTAATGAATTACCTCAGTTTTTTCTTATTAGTCTTAATAAAAAATGGAGTTATTTTTATTTTCTAATCGTGAATAATAATTCTTATCCAACCGCAATAATACGAGCTAGGAAGAATGACCATGTTGTTGCAATACCACCAAGTAAGTAGTGAGTTAAACCAACAGCACGACCTTGAGTAATACTAAGTGCTCGTGGCTGGATGCCTGGAGCAACTTTAAGTTTGTTGTGAGCCCAAACGATTGACTCAATAAGCTCTTGCCAGTAACCACGGCCACTGAAAAGGAACATTAAACTAAATGCCCAAATAAAGTGAGCACCTAGGAAAATTAGACCGTAAGCTGATAAAGCTGAACCGTATGACTGAATAACTTGCGAAGCTTGCGCCCATAAGAAGTCACGTAGCCAACCGTTTACAGTGTTAGCACTTAAACCAAAGTTTCCACCAGTAATGTGTGAAACACCTTTAGCTGTTAAATTACCCCAAACATCAGACTGCATCTTCCAGCTAAAGTGGAAAATAACAATTGAAATTGAGTTGTACATCCAGAAGAGGCCAAGAAAAACGTGATCCCAAGCTGAAACTTGACATGTACCACCTCGACCTGGACCATCACAAGGGAATCGGAAACCTAAGTTTGCCTTATCTGGGATTAGTCGAGAACTACGGGCAAATAGAACACCTTTTAGAAGAATTAGAACTGTAACGTGAATCGTAAAAGCGTGAATATGGTGAACCATGAAATCCGCTGTACCTAACGAAATTGGCATCATTGCAATCTTACCACCAACAGCAACAATATCTCCACCCCAAGTAGGACTAGTACTTGATAGAGCATTTGGAGCAGTAAGGTTTGGAGCTAAGTAATGAGTTTTTTGAACCCATTGTGCAAAGACTGGCTGAAGTTGGATCGCAGTATCTGAGAACATATCTTGCGGTCGGCCTAGAGCTGACATTGTATCGTTATGGATGTATAGACCAAAACTATGGAAGCCTAGGAAAATACAAATCCAGTTTAGATGAGAAATAATAGCATCACGGTGACGAATTACTCGATCTAATAGGTTGTTGTAGTTATTTGTAGGATCGTAATCACGAACCATGAAAATAGCAGCGTGAGCAGCAGCACCTGATACACAGAAGCCTCCAATCCACATATGGTGTGTAAATAGAGAAAGTTGTGTGCCGTAATCTGTTGCAAGATACGGGTAAGGTGGCATTGCATACATGTGGTGTGCAACAATAATTGAAACAGAACCCATCATTGCTAAGTTAATAGCAAGTTGAGCATGCCAAGATGTTGTTAAAATTTCATATAAACCTTTATGGCCTTCACCAGTGAAAGGACCTTTATGAGCTTCCAGAATTTCTTTCATACTGTGGCCAATTCCCCAATTAGTACGGTACATGTGACCAGCTACAAGGAAAAGAACAGCAAGTGCTAAATGGTGGTGAGCAGTATCACTAAGCCATAAACCGCCAGTAACAGGGTTTAGACCACCACGGAAAGTTAAAATATCTGTATACTCTGCCCAGTTTAAAGTGAAGAATGGTGTTAGGCCTTTACCAAAACTAGGGAAAAGCTGAGCCATTAATTCACGGTTTAGTAAAAACTCATGAGGAAGAGGAATTTCTTTTGGATCAACTCCAGCATCTAGAAGTTTGTTTACTGGTAACGCAATATGAATCTGGTGACCAGCCCATGAAAGACAACCTAAACCTAATAAACCAGCTAAGTGGTGGTTAAGCATAGATTCTACATTTTGGAACCACTCTAGTTTAGGAGCAGCTTTATGGTAATGGAACCAACCAGCAAAGAACATTAGGCCAGCCATAATAAGGCCACCGATTGCTGTACTGTATAGTTGAAGTTCACTAGTAATACCACTAGCACGCCAAATTTGGAAGAAACCTGAAGTGATTTGTACACCTTGGAATCCACCACCAACGTCTCCGTTTAAAATTTCTTGACCTACAATCGGCCAAACAACTTGAGCACTTGGTTTAATATGAGTTGGATCACTTAACCATGCTTCGTAATTTGAAAAACGAGCACCATGGAAATACATTCCACTGATCCAAAGGAAAATGATTGCTAGTTGCCCAAAGTGAGCACTAAATACTTTACGTGAAATTTCTTCAAGATCTGTTGTATGACTATCAAAGTCATGTGCATCTGCATGCAGATCCCAAATCCAAGTAGTTGTCGCAGGACCTTTTGCAAGGGTACGTGAGAAATGACCAGGCTTTGCCCATTTCTCAAATGATGTTTCAACTGGATTGCGATCGACAACAATTTTTACTTTTTTTGCTTCTCGTTCCGGTGGGCTAATTGTCATTGAGAATCTCCTCTCTTCAGACGAGACACACGAAAGGCTTTTCTTTCTAAAAAACCATTTAAAAATGGTTCGATGTTTTGTCTGTTAGAATCAACTTTTTTAAAAAAAGTGAGTCAGATCTAATAACTCAAACCTGAAACCATTATTCTCTAAAAAAAGGAGTCTATAAAAAAATCTAAGATTTGAACAAATGAAAAAGAACAGGCACAACAAAGGCAGACTTTCATAGTAGTATTATTGCATAAAAAAAAGTGCACAATGGACAGATATTTATAAAAATAAAATAAAACATGAAAAAGCCAGTCGATCTGAGTTACTGAACGTTTTCACATGACTTAACAAAAGATCAAAAATTTATTGAAAGTCAACTAATAATTTCTTTTGATAAAAGGTCAAACAAAAACTTCATTACCTACAGCGTTATTATCTCATAAACAAAAAAGTATTAATTAGAATTAATTAGTAAGGTGAAATAAGTACCTAGTTAATTTTATAATAGAAATATAATAAAGAAAAGCAAAGTCTTTTTCAAAAGAAATTCAATTGGCTTTTGAAATTGCCTTATTCATTTTATCTTACAATTTTGGAGATTAGCTATATGACTATAGCAATTGGAAAAACAGAAGAAAAACGTGGTTGGTTCGATGATGTAGATGATTGGCTAAAACGTGATCGTTTCGTTTTCGTTGGTTGGTCAGGTCTACTACTTTTCCCTTGTGCATTCCTTGCACTAGGTGGTTGGTTAACAGGAATTACTTTTGTTACTTCATGGTACACTCATGGTTTAGCAAGTTCATTCCTAGAAGGTTGTAACGTACTTACTGCAGCAGTTTCGACTCCTGCTAACAGTATGGCTCACTCACTTCTACTTCTATGGGGTCCTGAAGCTCAAGGTGACCTTACACGCTGGTTCCAGCTTGGTGGTCTTTGGACTTTCGTAGCACTACACGGCTCTTTCGGCCTTATTGGTTTCATGCTACGTCAGTTTGAAATTGCACGTGCTGTACAAATTCGTCCTTATAACGCAATTGCGTTCTCAGGTCCTATTTCAGTATTCGTATCAGTTTTCCTTATCTACCCTCTAGGTCAGTCTGGATGGTTCTTTGCGCCAAGTTTTGGTGTTGCGGGTATTTTCCGTTTCATTCTTTTCTTCCAAGGTTTCCACAACTGGACTCTTAACCCATTCCACATGATGGGTGTAGCTGGTGTTCTAGGTGCTGCTCTACTTTGTGCTATTCACGGTGCTACAGTAGAAAACACTCTTTTCGAAGATGGTGATGGTGCAAACACTTTCCGTGCTTTCAACCCAACTCAAGCAGAAGAAACTTACTCAATGGTAACTGCTAACCGTTTCTGGTCACAGATTTTCGGTGTTGCTTTCTCTAACAAACGTTGGCTTCACTTCTTCATGTTATTTGTTCCAGTAACTGGACTTTGGATGAGTGCTATTGGTGTTGTAGGTCTTGCTTTAAACCTACGTGCATACGATTTCGTTTCACAAGAGATTCGCGCAGCTGAAGATCCTGAATTCGAAACTTTCTACACAAAGAATATTCTTCTAAACGAAGGTATTCGAGCTTGGATGGCTGCTCAAGATCAGCCACATGAACAACTTGTATTCCCTGAGGAGGTTCTTCCACGTGGAAACGCTCTTTAATGGAACACTTACTGTTGGTGGTCGTGATCAGGAGTCTACTGGATTTGCTTGGTGGGCTGGTAATGCACGACTAATTAACCTTTCTGGTAAACTTTTAGGAGCTCACGTAGCACACGCTGGGCTTATCGTATTCTGGGCTGGTGCTATGAACCTTTTTGAGGTTGCTCACTTCGTACCAGAAAAACCAATGTACGAGCAAGGACTTATCCTAATTCCTCACCTAGCTACTTTAGGCTACGGTGTTGGTCCAGGTGGTGAAGTTCTAGATACATTTCCGTACTTTGTTAGTGGTGTTCTACACCTAATTTCTTCAGCTGTTCTAGGTTTCGGTGGGGTATACCATGCTCTAGTTGGACCAGAGACACTTGAAGAATCTTTCCCATTCTTCGGATATGTTTGGAAAGATAAAAACAAGATGACTACTATTTTAGGTATTCATCTAGTTCTTCTAGGATTTGGTGCATGGCTATTAGTTTGGAAAGCACTTTACTTCGGTGGTGTTTACGATACATGGGCTCCAGGTGGAGGAGATGTTCGTATTATTTCTAACCCAACACTTAGTCCATTTGTTATCTTTGGTTACATCCTTAAGTCTCCATTTGGTGGTGACGGTTGGATCCCAAGTGTAGATAACATGGAAGATGTTATTGGTGGTCACATTTGGATTGGTACTATCGAAATTTTTGGTGGTATCTGGCACATCCTTACTAAGCCATTTGCATGGGCACGTCGTGCTTTTGTATGGTCTGGTGAAGCTTACCTTTCATACAGTCTTGCGGCTGTATCAATGATGGCTTTCATTGCTGTACCTATGGTATGGTTTAACAACACAGTTTATCCTAGTGAATTCTTTGGCCCTACAGGTCCTGAGGCTTCTCAATCACAGACATTTACTTTCCTAGTTCGTGACCAGCGACTTGGTGCTAACGTTGCATCTGCTCAAGGTCCTACAGGTCTTGGTAAGTACCTAATGCGTTCTCCTACTGGAGAAATTATTTTCGGTGGTGAAACAATGCGTTTCTGGGATTTCCGTGGTCCTTGGCTTGAGCCTCTACGTGGTCCAAATGGTCTTGATCTTAACAAATTAAAGAACGATATTCAGCCATGGCAAGAACGTCGTTCTGCAGAGTACATGACACACGCACCTCTTGGTTCTCTTAACTCAGTAGGTGGTGTAGCTACAGAAATTAACGCTGTTAACTACGTAAACCCTCGTAGTTGGCTTGCTACTTCTCATTTCGTACTAGCTTTCTTCTTCTTCGTTGGCCACCTTTGGCATGCAGGTCGTGCTCGAGCTGCTGCTGCTGGTTTCGAAAAAGGTATTGATCGTGATAACGAAGCAGTACTATCTATGCGTCCACTAGATTAATCTCTAGTAGTCTACTAGGTAATATAAATATAAAGTTATGGGCAATGTGAAATTGCTCATAACTTTATATTTATCATTAATCTTTTTTTACATTTATATTTGTTTTTCATCTCTTTAACGAAAAATATATTTATTTAGAAAGCTTGTCATATTTTTGCTTAAAATTAAGTAAAAATAATTCTGGCTTATCCGTAGAAACTAACCTATCATTCATTCTTTCTCGATAAAATAAACTATAGATTTGTAAAGACGATTTAGTTCTTATGAATTTAATACTAAGAAAGAGGCGGATGGGTAGACGAAATAAAAGAGAAAGGTTATTATAAATTTAAGTAAGATATTTATATCTCAAGTG
>Ga0102963_1000069_pt1 | contig 38632 bp, 24 predicted proteins | sample SalPon2_C_H2O_MG_2_FD_84522 | JGI IMG/M metagenome (GOLD analysis project Ga0102963, IMG submission 84522) | Salt pond water microbial communities from South San Francisco under conditions of wetland restoration - Salt Pond MetaG SF2_C_H2O_MG | ecosystem: Environmental > Aquatic > Non-marine... | reverse complement strand
CCCGTGCATTTCATGGCGGAAGGCAGACATCACGCGGTTGTTCCTTATTCATTACGATCTGACTTGGTGGCACACTACAACACTCGCGGAACTGCGGCGATTTGTTATTTCTATTCAAAACAAAGTGGTACCATAAACGTTTACCGTGGTAGTGGTGGTGTTGGTGGAACAGCAATTGATACCATTACGTTAGACCCAGGCGGTGTCGTTGAATATACAATGGCGTCTTTATCACAATGGTATTACTTTGAAGGACAAAGTGGCGTAGAATTTGTTGCTACTGCACGTGCAAATAACGGCCAAGATCGAGTAGTTTTGATGCCAATGGATGATGTTGTTTATCATAACCGTCATGATTTTTCTACAACATCATTTAATGGTACACCAACTACTGTAAATGAATATTATATTGCAGGTGCAGCTGCAGGTTCAAAAACATCGTCTATATCAATTGGAGATGGGTCGGGTGGTGACGCTGAACAAGGTATGCCATTGGGTTATACCTCAAGAAACTATATCTGGGGTAACACCTTATCGGATATTGTAATTGTCGCACCAACTACAACCAAATGGATCATGGTTCAGAGTTGGAATGGATCGTCGTGGGAAACACACGAAACCTTCATTGTAAACAATCCAAATCAAACACCAAGAACTCAGGGAAATACCGTTGCTGTACAGTTTAAACGAAATGGTACAAGTGGGTGGGGTGTCAATGCAGGAACCACCACAACATCACCATCGGGTAGTTCCGCAAACTTTAGTACTCGAACCTTGTGGAGATGGATTGGTGATAAAGACTTCTTCCTTCGTGTCAATGATACGAGTGACGATGAAGAGGCTTTGTTTGGTTGGAACACTTGGGACTATGACCCTGGCGTCTTCGCGGAACAAGACTTTGTCAGTGCTTATGTAACCACAAACTTTGCCGAGGAAAGTTTCTCAGGTGACGTTGTTTATTCTGGTGATTATGATGGTGCTACGTACACCGGAGGAGGTGGGGAAGCACCATATTCAGGAGCTGTTCTTGAAACATACTATGCGCCAAACACGGGTGCTTCTTTCATTGCCAATGAAGAATTTTATACTGGGCCTTCGGTAGATACTGGGTTTCAATACGCAGCATTTGTCACTTATTGGGCCGATTTCGGTGCGACGATCTCAGTCAATTGGGAAGCGCAGATTCAAGGCACTTTTACCGACATCGGACAAAGTTCCCAAACCATTCACGGAAACCTTTGGACAAGAGGAACATTTCAATCAACGTTATTTACCACCGTTTATTATTCAGTAAAACGAAGCGGTAGTCTCTTTATTGGTGCTGAAACTTTTGAGGGTGGTAGCGAATCACCTTACACCGAAACATTCGTTGGTGGATTTTCTGGCGCACCTACAAACTTATTTCCTTATACTGGGCCTTCTGTTCCTTACACGGGCCCAGCTGTAGTATATGGTCTTGCTACGTATACAGGTACTTTTGTTAGAACCTCCGGAACACCATACATAGCAGATTATACTGGTCAAATTGCTACATCATATACCGGTGATTATACAGGAGACGTTGCAACTCCGTTTACTGGGAACTACACTGGGGACTATGTTCGACCCTTCACCGGTGATTATACTGGCGATTATGTCAGACCGTTCACTGGTAACTACACTGGTGATTATGTTCGACCCTTCACCGGTGATTATACTGGTGATTATGTCAGACCATTCACTGGTAATTATACCGGTGACTATCTAAGACCCTTTACCGGAAACTACACAGGTGACTACGTTCGCCCATTCACTGGAAACTACACAGGTGACTATGTAAGACCATTCACAGGTAATTACACTGGTGATTATATCCGCCCCTTTACCGGTGATTATACTGGCGATTATGTCAGACCGTTCACTGGTAACTACACTGGTGATTATGTTCGACCCTTCACCGGTGATTATACTGGTGATTATGTTCGCCCATTTACTGGCAACTACACCGGTGATTATGTTCGCCCATTTACTGGCAACTACACCGGTAATTACATTGATCCATTTACCGGTAACTACACTGGTGACTACATTGATCAATTTACGGGCGACTATACTGGTAATTATCTGAGACCGTTCACCGGAAACTATACCGGTGATTATGTCCGACCATTTACAGGCAACTACACTGGAGATTATTTAAGACCATTCACTGGTAACTACACTGGTGACTACATTGATCAATTTACTGGAAACTATACCGGTAATTACATTGATCCATTTACCGGTAACTACACTGGCGATTATATCCGTCCATTTACCGGAAACTATACCGGTGACTATGTCCGACCATTTACAGGCAACTATACAGGCGACTATGTTCGTCCGTTCACTGGAAACTACACCGGTGATTACATTGATCCATTTACTGGCAACTACACCGGTAATTACATTGATCCATTTACCGGTAACTACACTGGTGACTACATTGATCAATTTACGGGCGACTATACTGGCGACTATGTTCGTCCGTTCACGGGTAACTATACTGGCGACTATGTAAGACCCTTCACTGGAAACTATACCGGTAATTACATTGATCCATATACCGGTGAATATGAAGGTTCATACGAACGACCATTTACCGGTAACTACACTGGTGATTATGTTCGTCCATTTACGGGTAACTACACTGGTGATTATGTTCGTCCATTTACTGGCAATTATACCGGTGATTATCTAAGACCGTTCACAGGAAACTATACGGGTAATTACCTTGTTCCTTATGAAGGAAACTACGAAGGTTCATACGAACGACCATTTACCGGTAACTACACTGGCGACTATGTAAGACCATTTACTGGAAACTATACCGGCGACTATGTCCGACCATTTACGGGTAACTATACAGGCAACTATCTGGTACCGTATACTGGTGATTATGAGGGGGATTATGCCTCACTCTTTGAAGGAAACTATGAGGGTTCATACGCAGTAGATTATACCGGAAACTATGAAGGTAACTATGCTGCAAATTATGTGGGTAATTACGAAGGTGATTACAACGCTATTTACGTGGGCGATTACGAACGTACAGATCCCGAACCATATACAGGTAATTACACACGAGCAGATGCAGAAGGATTTGCTGCGGAGTTCACTGGTTTAGGTGGTGACACGTTTGTTTCTGCTGGCGATTCTTATCTTGGTGACCCCAACGATGTCGTTATTTCAAGAAACTCTGGTCTATCGCATTGGGTTGCGATGGAGAATGGAACCATCAACTACTCTGTGGTGTACAGTGGTACTCAGATCTTTATAAATGGGTCATCGGTAATAGGCCCAACTTCAGGCCCACAAAGTGGTACATTTTCGGTTACTGCGGGGGATTTGATCAATTCAAATGGATTACCGTTCCACCTATTTGATCAGGCTAATAACCATTTGGTAGTCCCAACTGCGGTGCATGGTCGTGCATTTGGTACATATCAAAACCGATACGATTATACACTGTTTTTCTATTCACAAGATGCGGGTACAGTAAACATCTACGAAAATGCTGGTGGTACTGGTGGCATTGGTGGAACACCCACCGACACAGTCAGTCTGCCTGGTGGTCAGGTAGTGTCATATTTTATCGGAAATTACACAGGTAATTATCATTATTGGACATCGGACGTTGACATAGTATCGTCAGTCACAGGCATCACTGGTGATAAATTTATCGTACCACCCTTAGCAGACCCTAACGAAAAAGTCTACCGTAGAAGAAGTGCATTTTCTCGTGATGAAAATGGCGGCACTGTTAACCAGACCAACACATACTGGACATCGGATTCGACACTAAGACACTTTAACATGGAAATTGCAGATGGTTCGGGTGGTGATGCGAACCACGGTCTGCCCGAAAAATACCTGTCAAACCATTACTCATGGGGTCAGGAACTTAGTGACTTCGCACTTGTAATACCAAACACGGGTTATGTTCGAGTAGAGAGTTGGAATGGTTCCGCATGGGTACAACAAGAAGAATTCTTTGCAACCGGTTCTGAATCTAGTCCTACCTATATTTTCCGTGATGGCACAACTGGATTTGGATCACAAGGTTCAATTATATCTGGTGCCGCCGCAAACTTCAACGCAGATACATTGTGGAGATGGGTAGGTACACAACCATTTTACATTGTTGTTAATGATGTTTCAAATGATGAAGAACCTTTGTTAGGTTGGATGGCTGATCTTGAAGATGGTGTGTATGTCGTTGATGACTTTGTAGGGGACTATGGTCGTACCGAAGATCAGAACTATCTTGGTAATTATGAAGGTGACTACGCTGCAAATTATGTAGGAAACTATGAGGGTGACTATAACGCAATTTATCAAGGTGAGTATACGGGTGTTCCGGTTGAACCTTATACCGGTCAATACACGGGAGTACCAATTGAACCCTACACCGGAAACTATACAGGCGTTGCAACCCAACCTTATACTGGTGACTATGGTCGAATTGATCCTGAAGACTATACCGGTGATTATGAAGGCATTTATGTTTCAATCTTTACCGGTGATTACGAAGGTGATTACAATGCCATTTATGAAGGTCAGTATACTGGTCAGATAGAACAACCATATACCGGTGAATACACTGGTGTGCCATTACAACCCTATACCGGTAATTACACTGGTGATGATGTCGAACCATACACTGGAGACTATGGACGCATCGACCCCGAACTTTATGTTGGTGAATACGAAGGTGACTACAATGCCATTTATGAAGGTCAGTATGAAGGTGACTATAACGCAATTTATGAAGGTCAGTACACTGGTCAGGTAGCAGAACCTTATGAAGGTCAATATACTGGTGAACCACTGCAACCCTATACTGGAAACTATACAGGCGTTGCAACACAACCCTACACTGGCGATTATGGACGAATTGACGACGAACCATATACTGGTGCATATGAAGGAAACTATGCTGGACAGTACACTGGTAATTACGAAGGTGATTATAACGCTATTTACGTGGGTGAATACACGGGTACTCTGGAAGAACCATACACCGGTGAATATACAGGTGTTCCAACTGAAACCTACAGTGGCGATTACACTGGTGATGATGACCAGTTATATGTCGGTGACTATGGTCGTATCGATGATGAGTTGTATACAGGAAACTATGAAGGTGACTACGCTGCAAATTACGTAGGAAATTATGAGGGTGACTATAACGCAATCTATGTTGGCGAATACACGGGTACTCTGGAAGAACCATACACCGGTGAATACACTGGCGAACCATTACAACCGTACACTGGAAACTATACGGGTGACGATGTCCAACCTTATACCGGTGATTATGGACGCATTGATTCGGAAGACTACACCGGAAACTATGAAGGAGACTATAACGCCATCTATGCAGGGGATTACGAAGGTGACTACAATGCGATTTATGAAGGTCAGTACACCGGTGCTCTTGCAGAACCTTATGAAGGTCAATACACTGGTGAACCTTTGCAACCTTATACCGGTAATTACACTGGTGATGATGATGAAACATATACGGGTGACTATGGTCGAATAGATCCCGAAAACTATACTGGAGAATACGAAGGTGAGTACATTGCAAATTACACCGGTGATTATGAAGGCAATTACGTAGGAACGTATACCGGTGACTATGGTCGTATTGATCCGGAACTTTATGTTGGTGAATATGAAGGTAATTACGATGCGATATACATCGGTGATTATGAAAGAACCGATCCTGAACCTTATACGGGTGATTATGCAGGACTTTACGCTTCGAACTACACTGGTAATTACGAAGGCGACTACAATGCCATTTACGTTGGCGATTATGAACGAAGTGATCCAGAAACATATACCGGTGAATATGAAGGTGAGTACGTTGGTCTTTACATTGGTGACTATGGTCGTATCGATGATGAACCCTACACAGGTAATTACGAAGGCGACTATAACGCAATTTATGTTGGGGAATATTCTAGAGACGATCAAGAACTTTACGTCGGTGATTATGGACGCGAAGACCCCGAAACATACACCGGTGACTACGAAGGCGTTTACATTGGATTGTATGCCGGTGAATACGAACGTACAGATGACGAACTCTACACCGGTGCTTATGAAGGCATCTATGTTGGAGAATATGTTGGTGACTATGGTCGCATAGACCCCGAACTTTACGTCGGTGACTACTCACGTATCGATCCCGAAGATTACACGGGCGACTACTCACGCATTGATCCAGAAGAGTATGCTGGGGATTATTCACGAATCGATCCCGAAGATTATACAGGCGATTACGAAGGCGACTACAATGCAATCTACATCGGTGACTATGAACGCACGGATGACGAATTGTATGTGGGTGATTATACTGGTGTTTACGCAAGTGTTTATACCGGAGATTACTCACGCATAGATCCCGAAGATTACACCGGAGACTATGAAAGAACAGATCCCGAAGATTATACTGGTAATTACGAAGGTGTTGCTGTAGAAAACTATACGGGCGACTATGAACGCACCGACGATGAACTATATGTGGGCGACTATACCGGAGTCTATGCAAGTGACTATACGGGTGATTATGAAAGAACCGATCCTGAAGATTATGCCGGAAACTACATTGGTGAAAATGAAGAGTTGTACATCGGAATCTATCAGGGTGTTGTGACAGAACCCTATGAAGGAAATTATACTGGCGACGATTCCGAATTGTACGTTGGTGAATATACGGGTGTTCTTGAAGAACCTTATACTGGAGATTATGAAGGTGTTTACGTTGGTGAATATGAGGGACAATACGAAGGTGTTGTAGAACAACCGTATGAAGGAGATTACGAAGGCGACTACGTTGGTTTGTATGTCGGTGAATATGAGGGGGACATTGTTGAACCCTATACGGGCGATTACACTGGAGTATATGCCTCTGATTACACAGGAATCTATGCGGGTGTTACTGAAGAGTTTTATACCGGAAACTACACTGGTATAGAAGAAGAACTCTATACTGGAGATTATGAAGGCATATATTCTGCGGACTATATTGGTGAATATGGTCGCCAAGAAGAAGAACCTTATACCGGTGAGTATGAGGGTGTTCTTGAGGAACCTTACAGTTCAATATATGCGTCAGAGTATGAAACAGATTATACCGTAGTTTACACAGGTAATTACGAATCTGATTATGAAGGAACATACACCGGCGATTACGGATCTGCTTACACGGGTGAGTATCAGAGTGATTACACAAGTGCATACACTTCTGAATACGAGGCATCGTACACTAGTGAATACACTGGGGATTACGTTGGACTCTATACGTCAACGTATACCGGTGATTATGCTTCCGATTATGAACAGGCATATCTTGGAAACTTTATCGGTGACTATAATCCAGATTATGAATCTCAATATGCGGGAGAATACTCTGGTGATTACTCCGGTGATGCATATGTACAAAATTATTCTTCGGATTTTATTGACAATGAGTACGAAGGCGCGTATAATACAGATTTCGTACCATATTCTGGTAGATATGAAGCGATAGATTTAGAGAATTATGATGGACAAAGTTTTGATGATTTCTACATCGGTAACTTTACTGGTAACACATTTGAAGGCGATTATGCATCATCATATACGGAAGATATATATACCGTAGTATACCAAGCCGAATATCAGGGTGAGGACATTGAAGAGACGTATGTAGGAAACTACGTCGGTGAACTGACCTATGGTCAAGGTGGTAAGTTGTTGGATGCACCTACCACTATTGAAACATACACATTATATGTAAGGACTGCTTAATGAGTTATAAAATTTTAGATAATGCCTACTGGGAAGACGGTATCGACGACCGTTCGGTTTTAAAATGTATACGAATGCATGATGAACCTGGCGGAAAACAACGAAAGGAGATCATTAACTTCTCTAGATTGCTTCCGGATCGTTCTCTATGCCCTCAATATAAAGAAGTGGTATCGGTGGTTGGTCAAAAGAGAATCGATGATAATACCACAGAACGTCGCAAAAGAAAAGCGATGGAACAAAAAACGGGTGCAATCAAAAAGGAACAACAGCAGAAGACTCAGATGTTGGAGAAACTTTTCGCGTTGAAACTTCAAGCATTCGAAATTCCCGAAATCCGTGATAGTACGAACAAGAAACTCCGAACCAAACTGCGGCGAGCACAAAATGAAATAGAAATGAATGCCTACGCAACGTTGCTCATTGGTATGGAGAATGGTATATTTAAAGAGGATGATAAGAGTGAGTGAACCAACAAAGGGATTTGTCGTTGTCGCGTCAAGGAAAAAATTCTTTTATTTGTCTGCACTCAATCTAATCGAGTCAGTACAAGATTTTTATCCCGAAGCAAAGTTCTGTCTAGTGACCGAAGAGAGATTTCTAGACGAACGTGGACGATCTGTTGCTGATCAAATTATTTTATGTGATGATCATAAACGTGCAAAGATATGGGGTATGGCAAGATCACCATACGATTTAACATTCTACATTGACGCAGATACCGAATGTGAACATGAAGATATCGCAAAAGTATTTGACTTATTTAACGGACATGATATACTATTCACGGGACTTCCACCCGAACGCCACTATTGTTATGCCGAAGTCTTTTTTCCTGGCGCTACAAAACCCGATGGTTCAAGAGGTGGATTTGAATTGTGTGGGGGTGTGTGTCTCTATGACATGAGAAACGAACTGGTACGTGACTTTATGCACGATTGGTTTGATCTTACTGTCGAACAATATTCTGGTCGATGGTGGCCAAAAGATGAGAATGGAAACGAAGATTTACACAATTATCCTCCGTCTTTTAAAAGATGGGATCAGTTTTCGTTGTGGTGGTTGGTCAACAAGGAACCAAAATACCAAGAACTAAAAGTTGGTATTATGGAAGATGATGCACGATGGAATTATTATTCAAAGTATAAAGCACACCTTCAACACAACAAAGAACCAGTTGTTATACGACACTATTCTTCAGCAAGTGCGAAGCAAGGGGTGTATTAGATGATAATGAAAGACATTCCATTAAACGATTATGCAGTTGAAATTCTCAACGATACTCTCTGGTTACTCGAAGACGATCATTACAAATCTGTTCACATGAATGGTCAGAAAGTCTATAACAAAGAAAGTGCAGATTATTATACGAGCAATGCATACTTTGAAAAGATACGAAACATGGGAACTACTCATGATGGTTATCCTGAAAGGTTTGCTGCATACTCGTTCGGAAGTAATGGAATGAACTTTCATAAAGATGCCGGTCATGTCGCAGATGAAGCGGCACAACGCATATTTAAATTTTATGAAAAGATTCAAACACAACTCAATCTGAAAAAGAACGCATTGTTTAGTATCTACCCGCCGGGTGGTTTTATTGCATGGCATAATAATGCAAATGCCTCTGCGTATAATTTTATCTTCACATACAGTGAAACCGGTGACGGTTACTGGAGACACTATGATCCAGTGAAGAAAGAAATGGTCACTATACCAGATGTGAAAGGGTGGCAATGTAAAGCAGGATACTTTGGTGCATATCATGATGGAGTTGATAAGATCGTATATCACACTGCAAGGAATACGAGTCAAACTGGTCTGCGAATGACCGTTGCATTTGTTATGGATCGTTCTGAGATGTCATCTGGAATACAAGATTGGGTAATTGAAGATATTCGTGCTGAATAATATATAAATAGAACCATAACACTTTTATGGAACTATCTCATGGCACATTACGAAGATCTCACTATCGATCAGGGTACAGATGTCGCAATCGACATCTATCTCGTCAACAAGGATAATTCAAAGAAAGACCTTACGGGATATCAGGCCGCTGCAAGAATGGCGACCAGTTATGACGCAGATAGTGACGATAAGATATCGTTTACTGCAGCGGTTGCGTCTCCCGCAACTGATGGTATTCTGAATTTATCTTTGACCAACGCACAAACTGCTCTTTTGAATCCTAAAAAACGATACGTCTATGATGTAGAAGTCTCTCTTGACAGTGATGGATCTACTACCATCGAGAGAGTCTTACAGGGTCTCATTACTGTTACTCCATCGGTCACGTAGGACTGAACAGTGGCGAATTATCGCGTCGATAAGATAACTGTTGGATCTCCCGACTACAAAGTTATTGTAGGAGATTACACCAAGGTATTGAAAGTCGTTGTTGGTGTTCCAACACGAAATGTCTTGGTGTCCAACTCTGTCCTTCTCAACGATGTTGTAGGTATCACTACCAGCAACATTCAAGATGGGGATATCCTTATTGCCGATAGTGATGGTATACTTGTCAATCGTCCCCTAGAAGCGAATAAGATTGACGGTAAAGTGTACGAGAGAGACTCTGATCGGGGTCTTATTCTTATTCGAAGATCTCCCACAGATGGTGTGCCAACCTCGTTAAGATCGGGAGAACTTGCATATTCTTATCTATCCGATCCATCGTTTGGTGGTGGTGGCAATGGTGGAGATCGACTCTACTTTGGCGTAGGTTCAGATGGTAATGAACTTGCAGAAAGAATTGATGTCATTGGTGGTAAATATTTTACCGATCTATTACTTCATAATCACGGAATCAATACACCCAACACAGCGGCAATTGTTGATTCCGCGAAGAGAATAAACGAATGGTTTGTTGATGCGTTGCAAGCAGATTCTGCAACAATAAAAAATCTATCTGTCACTGCAATCAATGCTGCGGATTTGATCACAAATCTTCTTAATAATATCATCGAAGGAGACGGTATTGACATTCGAGAATCAGATGGCAAAATTGTAATTGCAGCAGAATTTGCAACGGCAAATAACGCAGGTATCGTGTCACTCGACTCCACACAGTTTAATGTGGGTGGTACGGGACAGACAGAAATCACAACTTTAGACGGTGGATTTTTCTAATAAATAAAGACTATGGTAGACTTTACTCTTTTAAATAAACGAACAGGGGTTCCGGGCCGAAGACCAGGCATCTCTCAAATCGAACTAGGTGAGATCGCGATCAACACCTATGACGGACGTATGTTTATTAAAAGAGATCAGGATGGAAACATCGACGTTGTTCAGGTCGGTGATGATGCTGTCGAGAACGTATTCTATGTATCCAAATCTGGTCGAAAAGGAAATCTGGGTACCTCACTTCAAGATGCATTCTCTACTCTTGATTCCGCAGTTTCTTTTGTAACTGCACAACAATTCTTTACATTTAATGAGACCAAATGTCGTCGTGACTTTGGTTTGATTTTTGATGGATTGTATCATGATATTGCTTTTGGAACAAACTACAATGCTGTAACTTCCGGTCTTTCATATCAACGAGGAAGTGCCAGTGTAGTAAGAGAACAACAGATTGTTGCGACACGAAGTGGTTTCAATGAAGCAAAGGGTGCGGTTGCATCTGTACCCGAAGTTAAAGCAAGTACCGGTGTGGATGGTGCATTACAGAGAAACAATCGTCACTGGAGTGAAGTCGTTGACATTCTAGTGAACGGTCAGGTGAGTACAGAAATTGCCGCAGACACTTTGGTGTTTCCTGAACCTGTTGTTCTTCCAACACCAGATGCAAACGATGCAGCAATCATATTGAGAAACAATCGGTCGTATCTCAAAGACGAGGTAGTTGCATACATTACCGCAAACTATCCATCACTGACATATGATGAAACTAAGTGTCGTCGAGACGTGGGTTTCATTGTTGATGCACTTACATTCGATGTTCTCTACGGAGGCACACATGCAGTTCAGATCATTGCACAATCTTATTTTGTCGATGGTGTATCTCAACTTCCTAGTGGACAACAGACACAGTCGGTTGCATCATATACTCACCTCGCCACTATAATCTCAGAACTTTTTCAAAACAGTTTAACATCTAATCTTGCAAGTGGTGCAGACACTTCAGGTAATGGTGGTCAGTATGCCACATCAATAGAAGGTAATTTAGTCACAGGAACACTGGTACCCATCTTTACCGATGTGATCGCCGCAGACAGTCTGTCGGGATTACCCGCAAAGATAGAACCAAATTATGTTTCGCGAGGTGTGAGTTCAGAACTACGTGATGCGATTACTGCGACACAAAGAATAGAAAGTCTTATCATTACACAGTCAGTCGAACGTGCAGCGACAACCGGTGACACAACGATCTATCTCAAGTCTGGAGATTACACGATCAACAACCCGTTGAAGTTACCCCCCAAGACTGCTATCGTGGGGGATAACCTACGAACCGTGACCATTCGTCCACAGAGTGTAGATTCAGATCTGTTCTACATGGACAACGGTACGTTCATTAAGGACGTAACATTCCGTGATCATCAAAGTCTTGCGGCGTGTGTGTCGTTCGACCCCAATGTAGATTCGCCTGGCGCAGGGCCGTTTATCATCCAGTCACCCTATGTCCAGAACTGCACATCGATTACCACAGATGGTGTGGGTATGCGTATTGACGGTTCGAAGTGTTCAGGACTTCGGTCGATGGTATCAGACGCCTTTACACAGTATAACGCAGCTGGTTTCGGAGTGCAACTATTAAATCGTGGATATTCACAAATTGTGTCAATGTTCACTATTTCCACGGCAACTTCTATCTCTGCAAAGTCTGGTGGTCAATGTTCGATTGCGAACAGTAACGCATCGTTCGGTGACTTTGGTCTGGTGGCAGAAGGATCGAGTCCATCCTTGTATCGTGGTTTCTTAGAATCTGATCAGGGTGTCTTTGCTGATGTGGTTCGTTTCACGGACGTAAGAAACCTTGACTCGTATAGTTATCTGGATGAACTGAATGCCTTTAAGAAACCAAACTATAATGACGCAATTCGTTTTGACAGTGAAGATTTCTTTTACACAATCACTGCAGTCGATTCAGTATCGCCTGGCGTCTATGATCTGACATTCCAACCACCGATGAACGAACCGAAACTGGCAGGTCAAACGGTCAACTTCCATCAACGGTCACAAATCACAACCTCATCACATACCTTTGAGTATGTGGGTGCGGGTACAAACACATTTACTGCGATTCCTCAGAACGGTGGTATTCCTAGTCGATCACGTGAAGTCGTGTTTGACTCTGCAAACCAAGAAGGTCTCGTGGTATTCACAAGTACGGATCAGTTGGGTGACTTCCGAATTGGTGCAGACTTGACCATTAATAGGGCAGCAGGACGAATTGAAGGTGAGACCTTTGAACGATCTCTGTTCGAAATTCTAACACCATACATCTTGGCACTTGAGGGTTAATCATGGCAATCCCATTAAATGAATTTAAAACGAGAACTGCGAAGTTGGTCTCTAAACCGCCGGGCGGGTTCATTGGTGACAGTGATGTCATCTACACGACTCCCAACGGTATTACTGCGATTGTGTTGATGGCGCAGGCCGCCAACACGTCTGAAACAGAAGTACACAATGTGACTTTTCAACACTTTGATACCACCTCCGGTGTTTCGACAAATGTTGTTAAAAACTTTGAAGTCCAACCCAATGATGCAGCGGGTCTTATTACCGGCAAACTTATTGTAGAACAGAACAACAAGATGCGAGCATTCACTGAAAATCAATCAGATAGTGATGTAAACTTTATCTTTTCATTCTTGCAAGCATTGAACGGTTAATTAAATGGCGCAGAAACGGTTATCACAGTTAAGTGGAAAGATAAGAACACGGGCGTTTAGTCGTCTCGATTCTGATCGTTACACTTTTCTCAATCTAGAACAGGCAGAACCCAATGCGGGTTTGCCTGCGGACAGTGGTGGCCTATTTCAATCTGCATTAGACGGTACACGTAGTTTCACAAGTAGTCCAAGTTTGCGGGGTCTCTTCTTTCAAGCAGACACCCTTGACTCTACAATTGGAAACGATCGATACGTTCTTAGTGTCAATGATCCTTATAATCAAGAAAGTCCCGTTGGACTTATCAGTATTGCAGAACTATTGGGAGACAGTGGTTTTGCGACGGATGACTTACAAGCAGTAACAGAAGCAGGTAATATCACCACACTTCCTATTACAACGGGTGGTCTTGCACTTACGTTTGTCGACAGTAATCCAAACTCAGCTACACTTCTTGTCTTAGACTTATTAACAGATAGTGTTGGTAAAAGGTCATTTGCTTCCCTTGCAGATGATGCAGGTCTTATTTCTCAGGGTGATGCAATTCAGGCAGGTGGTCTGTCAATCACTCAGGTCGACAGTGATCCAGACACTCAGACAGTCCTTGTCATTAATGAACTCACAGACAGTGTTGGCAAAAGATCATTTGAATCTCTCGCTGATGACCTTGGATTGATTAAACAAGGTGATCGAATTGACGCTAGTGGTCTAACCCTACAGACAGACAGTGATCCAGACACACAGATTGTTCTTGTACAAGATTTACTCACCGACTCTGTAGGCAAACGTTCGTTCCAATCACTTGCAAACGAAGCAGGATTCATTCAACAAGGTGATCCTATTGTCGCTGGTGGACTCACTCTTACTGTTGCAGATAGTGATCCATTTTCACTCACAGTACTTGTTAAAGATTTACAAACCGACTCAGTAGGCATTCGGTCGTTTGAGTCTCTTGCAGACGATCTTGGATTGATCAAACAGGGTGACCGAATCGAGGCAAGTGGACTTACCTTACAAGCAGATAGTTCAGATGACCTAACAGTTCTTACAATAGACCTTGTCACCGATTCAGTCGGAAAGCGTTCATTCGAATCTCTCGCTGATGCCCTTGGGTTGATTCAGCAGGGTGATCAGATCAATGCTGGTGGTTTAACACTGACAACCGATAGTTCTGATGATCTCACAGTATTGACCGTTGATCTTGCCACAGACAGTGTTGGCAAAAGATCGTTTGAGTCTCTTGCGGATGATCTTGGTTTAATCAAACAAGGTGATCGAATTGACGCCAGTGGATTAACTCTTACCACTGATAGCGATTCCTCTACAACCGTTCTGGTTATTGATCTATTAACAGACAGTGTTGGTAAAAGGTCTTTCCAAGATCTCGCCGAAGAAGCGAACCTAATTCAACAAGGGGATCGAATCGTTGCTGGTGGTTTACAGATCACCATTGCAGACTCCGACTCCGACACGAATCAGATTCTCGTATTAAACTTAGAGACTGACTCCGTAGGCATTCGTTCCTTTGGTGATCTTGCGGATGAAGCGGATCTTATTCGTCAGGGTGATAGGGTTGATGCGGGCGGATTAACTCTTGTTACAGATAGTTCAGATGATCTGACTGTCCTCACGATTGATCTTCAAACGGACTCCGTAGGTAAACGATCATTTGAATCATTGGCGGAAGAATTAGGATTAATTCAACAGGGTGATCAGATCAATGCCAGTGGTCTAACTTTACAGACTGACAGTGATCCAAACTCTCTAACAGTATTGGTACAGGATCTTCAAACAGATTCAGTAGGAAAAAGATCGTTCGAATCTCTTGCAGATGATCTAGGACTGATTAAACAAGGCGATCGAATTGACGCTAGTGGATTAACTCTTACTACTGATAGCGACTCTTCTGCGACAGTTCTTGTTATTGATTTGCTTACTGATTCTGTTGGTAAGAGATCTTTCCAAGACCTTGCTGAAGAAGCAAACCTTATTCAACAGGGCGACCGCATCGTTGCGGGTGGTTTGCAAATTACTGTGGCGGACTCCGATTCCGACACAAACCAAATACTCGTTCTAAATCTTGAAACCGACAGTGTTGGTATTCGTGCGTTTGGTGATCTTGCGGATGAAGCGGGATTAATTAAACAAGGCGATATCATTAATGCCGGTGGATTGACTTTAGTTGCTGATAGTTCGGACGACTTGACGGTTCTCACCATAGATCTCCTTACGGATTCGGTTGGTAAGAGATCGTTTGAATCTCTTGCGGACGACTTGGGTCTGATTAAACAAGGTGATCGAATCGACGCAAGTGGTCTGACATTGGCAGCGGATTCTGATTCGGATACAAACCAAGTACTTGTAATCGATCTATTGACAGATAGTGTTGGCAAACGGTCGTTCCAAGATCTTGCGGAAGACGCAAATCTGATCCAACAAGGAGATAAGATTGTCGCAGGCGGTCTACAGATTACCGTGGCAGATTCCGACTCCGACACGAATCAGATACTTGTTCTTAATCTTGAGACGGATTCGGTAGGAATTCGAGCATTTGGTGATCTTGCTGATGAAGCAGGATTAATTAAACAAGGCGATATTATCAATGCGGGTGGTCTGAATCTAGTTGCGGATTCCGACTCTGACACCAACCAAATCCTCGTACTTAATCTTGAGACGGATTCAGTAGGTATTCGTGCATTCGGTGATCTTGCTGATGAAGCCGGTCTGATTCGACAGGGTGATATTATCAATGCGGGTGGTTTATTACTTACTGCCGACAGTGACTCCGAGTCAACAAGCCTTCTTGTACTGAATCTCGAAACCGATAGTGTTGGTATTAGGAACTTTGCGACCCTCGCAGAAGAAGCGGGTTTAGGTGCAGATACTCTTCAGATCGTTACTGATCGAGGTGACTCAACAAATCGCAATATTACGATTTCAGGTTTGTCAATCACCAATATTGATAGCGATGATACCACAGATCAACTTTTAGTTCTGAACCTCACTACAGACTCCGTAGGTATTCGGTCGTTTGCACAACTTGCAGAACAAGCGGGTGTGGGTGAGGATACACTTCAATCCGTTACGGAACGAGGTGACTCTACCGATCGTGCAATTAACCTCAAACAAGGTTTGACAATCAACAACTTGCCGGTTGATAATCTAACCACCACGGTTCTGGTTCTTACCGGTGAGGATAGTGTTGCGATTCGAGAGTTTGCGTCACTAGATGCCACAGTACAAGAGACATTACAGACTGTTACGGAACGCGGTGATAGTACGGACAGAGATATTCTCATACGCAACTCTTTGACTGCGGATTCGGTAAAAGCATCGGTTGGTTTCTTTGACACAAATAATATTCAACTTATCATCTATGATTCCGCAGGGTCAATACTCTGGGGTGCATAAATAGAGTAAGAAACTTTATTGGAGAAAATTCATGGCAGTGCCAAGTTCAAGACAAACATTGATTGACTATTGTCTACGCAGATTGGGACAACCGGTAATCGAAATCAATGTCGACACAGATCAGGTAGAAGACCGTGTGGATGACGCATTGGCAATGTACCGTGAATTCCATGACGATGCTTTGGTTAGAATCTTTTTAAAACATCAAGTGACTGCATCGGACATTTCAAACGGTTACATTCCTATCTCAGCAGACATTCCGTATATCAAAAAGGTGTTTCCATTAAATCCTACGTATTCTAATATCAATATGTTTGACATTCGTTATCAATTGATGTTGAATAGTCTGGGTGACTTTATGCAGTTTGCTGGAGGCATGTCATACTACTACCAGTTGGAACAGTATCTTGATTTTCTTGACAGTGTGCTTACTGGTGAACCGATTGTAACATTTTCAAGAAATCAGAATAGACTTTACCTACACGGAAACTTCGAGGATAAAGACGTGATTGAAGGTGAGTATATTCTCATGGAGGCATATCAACAGGTAGACGAAAATACCTATAATGTATGGAACGATATATTCATGAAAGATTATACCACACAATTGATCAAACAACAATGGGGTTCTAATCTAATTAAGTTCGAAGGTATGCAGTTGCCTGGCGGTGTCACAATGAACGGTCGTCAACTCTATGATGATGCAACGCAAGAATTACAAAGACTAGAAGAAAAACTGAGACTCGAATACGAACTTCCAGTCGATTTCTTCATGGGATAATAAATGGCGACTAATCTTTACTTTACACAGGGAACACTAAACGAACAGACACTCTACGAGGATATCGTAATCGAATCCTTGAAGATGTATGGTCAGGATGTGTATTATATTCCCCGTGAAATTGTCAATCGAGACGGCATCTTCCAAGATGATTCGGTCTCTCGTTTTGACAACGCATATCGTATCGAAATGTACATCGAGAATATCGATGGATTCGATGGTGAGGGCGATCTTTTCACCAAGTTTGGAGTAGAGATTAGAGATGCTGCCACCTTTGTGGTCGCACGTCGACGATGGCATAACACAGTATCTCTTTATGAAAACGAAGAAGAGACTCCGTTCTATCGTCCCCGTGAAGGCGATCTCATCTATCTTCCATTGTCAGGTTCCATGTTCCAGATACAACGAGTGGAAACCGAAGAACCATTTTATCAGTTAAAGAATCTACCCATCTTCAAAATGCGTTGTGAGTTGTTTGAATACAACGATGAAGATTTTGATACTGGAGTGGACACGATTGATGTGGTTGAGAAGAACCATGCCTATCAGAATGTTCTTACAGTTGGATCAAACCTATCGTTTGACGAAGGAGAGGCAGTACGTCAGGTCAATTCGACATTCACCATTACCGGTGAGGTGGTCAAATATGACGAACCCAATGGTCTTCTTTATCTTGCACACTCTGCGGCATCTGACGGGAATTACCACGATTGGACAACGGTCGCGCCGGTTGAAGGACTCACCAATGGGGAATCAGTCACACCCACACAGGTAGGTGAAGATCTACAAGAGAGTACACAGAATGCAGACTTCGATACGATTGGAGATGGATTCGTGGACTTCTCTGAAAGTAATCCGTTTGGAGATCCACAGTAATGTTTGGCACTCATTTTTATCATCAACGAATACGAACTGCTGTCGCAGTCTTTGGATCTCTTTTTAATAATATAAAGATTGTTCGAAAGAATTCCAGTGGTGGGGGTGTCAGTCAGGTCAAGGTGCCTCTTTCTTACGCACCTAAGAGAGACTTCATCGCACGTCTTGATGCCATGGCAGATGGAGAAAATGCGGAACGTCAGATCGCAGTCAAACTGCCACGTATGTCGTTTGAGATTGTTGCGATGAACTATGATGCACAACGACAGTTGCCTAAGACGAACAGTTGTCGTATACCATCGACTTATGGTAATGCGACAGAGATTTACACTCCAGTACCCTACAATATAAACTTTCAGTTGAACGTTTATGCACGTGGTCAGGATGATGCATTACAGATCGTAGAACAAATTCTACCTTATTTCACTCCAGCATACACACTGACAACAAAACCGTTGAGTGACTTTGAGGGTATCAAAGAAGACACTCCGATTACAATGCAAGGCATTACGTTTTCAGATGATTTTGAGGCGACACTAGAACAGCGTCGAACCGTTATCTACACTCTTGATTTCGAAATGAAAATCATGATGTACAAGGCAACGGGAACACCTCAACCAGTTATTACACAATACGATGTGGAAAATGCAGACCTCAACGGGAATGTGTTTTTCCAGACAGCAGACAGTGCCGCATCGGTTACTAAAGGTCTTTCAACATCTACATCCGAAGACACTGCGGTCTCTACAGATTTCCAAGCATACAATGTGCCACTTACAACACACGGACTTCGACTTGGAGACTCTGCATCTAATGGTGAAGTGAGTGTAGTATACACCAAACGATTGGTTTCTGCAAGCGGAATTGTAGTGGCACAAGGTACACATACATACACTCCAGATGCAAACTTCAATGGAGTAGATCAGTATACTTTAGAAATATTGTACGGTGATTCTGCAAATCCAAGTACAATTGAAAAGACTGTTAATGTTACAATTGGTGCAGTACAGGATGTGGTGTCTACCTCACTTGGGCCGTTTGCATTGACCGTAGGTGTCGCAGATATTAGAGACGTTTCTAGTAATGATCCATTCACAAGTCCAACATACAGTATTGTAAGTAATGGTTCATTAGGTAATGCTATAATTAGTGCAAGTGGTCTTGTGACATATGATCCACAATTTGCAGGAACGGACACTGTAACGTATGGCGTTACACCTTCAGGTGGTACAAGAGAGAACGTTACGATAACCTATAACAACAGCGTATAAATATAGATACGAATTCTTGAGGAATAAGAAATGGCAGGCGTAAAAATAAGCGAACTGGACGAACTGACCGGAGCGAATGCAACAGACTCCGATGTTCTGGTGATCGTTGATATTAGTGACGGTGTAGACGGTGTCACCAAAAAAATTAAATATGGTAATCTAATTGCGTCACAGATCGAAACTGCGGAAAAATCAGATCAAATTCGAATCGAAGATCTTGCCGCCGTTGATTTTAGTTTTCCAGTTTTAGTTGCACAAAGTGCCATTGCTGGTGACAGATATGACTCTGTTGGTTTTAATGTAGATGGAACCGATAAATTTTTATATAACCCCGCTCAAGGAAAAATAACAGTCAGTCGATTAGAAGGTGTTGCAGACGAAGCATTGGTAGCGGACTCCGCAAACTTCAATTTAAACTCAATTAACGACGTTGCAGACGCATTTCCAGGCCTTGTTTCAGGTCAGGTATTAAAATACGACGGGACTAAATGGACAAACCAGAATGATATCGTAGGTACTTCAGGTTCCGGTGTTATCGCACAACAAATTCAAACAAAGTCTGCCGGCGATCTTGACGCATCTTTCCTCATACCGATGGTAGGTTCGGTAGGTGCTGACTCAGTAGATGTGGACAACCAACTAACATACAATCCCAGTTCAAACACGTTGACCACAACAAATTTCGCAGGTAATGCATCGAGTGCAACAACGGCGGATCTTGCGACTGTATCAACTGACACAAGAAACGTAATTGCAGATAGTGCAACAACTGGTGCACTTTATCTACTCATGCGTGAAGACTTTAACTTGGGTGCAGATAGTGCAAAGTTTGATCTCAACTTCACTTACAACGCAACCAGCGAAACACTGTTTGCTACTAATTTTTCGGGTGATGGATCGAGTGTTACCAACGTTGCTGCAGCGAGTGCCACAACAGCGGACGCTGTTGCAGTAAGTTCAGCATCCAATGATGCAACATTTTATGTTCACTTTGGTGATGCAACATCTGGAACAGACGCACTCAATGTAAACACAAACTTAACTTATAACCCAAGTGGAGATGGATTACTCACGAGTGTACTTGCGTATACAGCAACTACGGCGGGTGATTGGAATGGATCTGCACCAACAACGGTAGGAGACGCCATCGACCGTCTTGCGACATTAGACAAGACATTAAACGGTGGTACAGGAGCATAATAAATGGCTGATATTAGAATATCACAATTAACCGAACTTGACGCTGCACCATCGGACAGTGATGTATTGGTCATTAATGATGTGAGTGTATCGTCAACTAAAAATATTACAGTAGCAAATTTTCTAAGTGGAATTGCACGAAACATTACGGATTCAGATGCTGGATGTGTTGTTGAAGGTGAACTCACCGTAAACAACGGGTTGAGTGTTGGTGGTACACTTGACGTGACTACTGCAAATATCGACACGATTGACACATCCGCAAACCTCTTGACCATTGGTACTGGACTCGGCACTAATGACACCTTGAAGGTGGGTCAGATTGATATCAACCAGATGGGTAACCTAGATGGTTCGGGTATCACATTGGTCTCTAACCTGAGAGCCGATGATGATAAGGAATTCCGTGTGGGTGATGCTGGTGACGGCAAATTCTACCACGACGGATCTAATACCTACCTAGAAGAAGGTGGAACTGGTTCACTGTTCCTTCAATCCAATGGCGCGGGCGTCTTTATTCGTAATAAGACCAACGAGTTAAATTTCATTGGTTGTCAAACCGGAGACGGACAAACTCGACTATATTACAATGGTGGTGGAACCGCTGACCAAAAATTAAACACTAGAAATGCTGGTGTTACTGTAACTGGCGAAATGCAAAGTGACGAATTACAGGTGTTATCCCCAACAGTACCAACATCATCTACGGATGCAACGGGCGGGGTTGGACAAATTGCGTGGGATGCAAACTACATATACGTATGTGTGAGTTCGACAGGTGATAGATGGAAACGCCTTGCCAATCCGTTATCAACCTTCTAATTGGTATTATAGATGCATAATAATTTTTTGGACAAAAGACGTAGAAATCTACGTTTACAACCTGATCAGGTAGAACTTGTTTTACCGGAACACTTCGCTGCGTCTTATCCAAAATTCGTTAGTCTTCTCAAGTTCTATTATGATTTTCAGAATGAAGAGAAAGCAACCGAACTGTTAAATCATCTCTTTGCAGCACGGGATATTACCGAAACAGATATAGAATTACTTTCGTACATTGAGGATGAGTTACTTTTGGGTGACGCATACTTCGAAAGTTTCGCAACTGGTGAAGCACAGAAGCGTGCCGCTGCAAACTTCTCAAATACTCTATTTCGTTCAAAGGGAACACCATTTGCAATTCAGTGGTTTTTCCGTTCGTTCTACGGTCTTGATGCTGAAGTAACAGAAACCAAAAATAATGTGTTCATTGTTGGTGAACAAGAATCAACAATAGGTACCAACTCTCTCAAGTATATCACAGATGATAAACTTTATCAAACATTTGCGTATCTAATTCGTACAGAAATTCCTATTTCTAAATGGGGTGAACTATTTAAACTGTTCGTGCATCCCGCAGGAATGTATCTTGGTGCCTCATTGTTGGTAGAAGATGAAGTTTTAGATCGTCTCTTTACCGAAGATTCGGATGTGACAATTAGCACAAGAACTTCTCCCACGTGGGCAACGACGGTTTCACCCTCATCATCGGCGTCAGAAGGTACAGATTTCACAATCACACTAACTGGTACTAATGCACTAGACACTCAATATCGATACTATCTGGATACAGAAAATTCAACATCTGTGGACGATTTCGACATTAGTGGAACATTCCCCGATTCAACAAATAAACAAGAGTTTTTGTTGTCGGGTGGAACCGCTGATGTTGTCATACCAACATCAATAGATTTCGATGAAGGTGAAGGGACGGAAACGTTTTCAATATATTTTGAAGACCAAGAAGGACGTGCTCTTGCAAACACTCAAATAAGTCTTACTGATATTGTATCAACCTACACGTTGACTGCAAGTGACACTAATCCAAATGAAGGTGATATAGTCACAGTTGATGTTGCCGGAACCAATGTTCCAAACGACGGAAACACTACACTATATTGGTGGATCGATCCAACTTCAATAGGTGATTCAAACTTTGTTTATCCAAATCCATATCCTCGGCAGTCAAGTGCATCACCGGTGGTTCTTACATCTAGCAATGGAACAATTGAATTTAGGACAAGGGTTGACAACGATGGTAGTGGACATATTTTTGATTTAAAACTTCAAACAGAACCAACGGGTGGAATTCAAAAGGCGACACAAGCATTTACTGTGAGTGACGTGATACCAACGTTCAAATTTGGTAGTCCTACCGCAGCGGATAATGTTTTTGATAACCGTGACATTCTGGTGACCGAAGGGGATGATATTACTGTAAGACTACAGATTGACTCTACCACTATTGGCGAGACCGTGCGGTATGACATCTTTACTAGTGACACAAGAATTCAAACAACCAGTGGTGAATTTGTCACCACAGACATTGACGAAATATACACGCTTTCCGGCACATTAACTACAGATGTCTATGACAGTGTCTCCAGTACATATCAATTAAGAACATTGTCTGTCTCTGATTCTGATGGTTATTTTAATCCCATTATATCTGACACTAAGGTATTGAAACTAGGAAGTCTATCCCCCACGTTTAGTGTTTCGCCAGATCAAACGGGTCTGGGTGAAGGGGATACTGTTCGATTCGATATTACCGGAACTAACATTCAAGACGGAAACTCTGCGAAGTACTATATCAGTCATGGAACGACAGATGATGCAGACTTCTCTGTTGCACCACCTACATCTGTAGGCACTGCACAGAATCTTAATTTTACTGATGACTCCGCAAATGTGTCATTTACTTTCGCATCTAACACTGATACGGACGATGCTGCAAACGAAGACTTTACTTTAAAAATTATAGATCTGGATGATGTTGAAGTTGCTTCTATTTCGTATACCATTTTGGGTGCTAACACTTACTCAATCACTACGCCTGCGGGTGTTGATGAAAATAATGCTTCTGTAGTCGCTACATTTACCACAGACGATGATGATGGCACTTACTACTATTACGTAGAAGGAACCAATATCACTTCTGATGATTTTATCTCTGGTTATGCAAGTAGTGGAGCGAGAGGAACATTCACTGTATCAAGTGGAGAAGGCGACATTGAAGTTGTTACCAAAGCAGATTTAAGACGTGAACTAAACCCTGAAAACTTCAAAATATATGTTTCTGCGGATGCGTCTTCAGGCGTTCTTACATCAACAGGCGATATCGCTATCTCAGACACTTCATTGCCAAGTTACACAGTGACTATGTCTGATATTACCGAAGGTCAAGCTCTGAATGCGATTGTTTCAAGTAATTCACCGATTGCAGAAAGCATTTACGTTAATTTCAAAACAATATCGGGCGATTCAGTAGGGTTTGGTGACGATACCCCCTTACCTCAAAACGTAAGTTCTGCATTAGGGTCAAAAAGTTTTGTGACAACGACTCCGGTTACGAGTGTTGCCGAGGGTGATCGAACAGTACAGGCTACTGCACATGTTAATAGTTACACCGGTGTATTGGTGGGAACTGCTACTGCAACTGTTTCTGATGCCACTCCCTCATATACCTTAACAACCAACAAGACGAGCGATTCTGCAAATGAGGGTGACACGATTCAGTTTACCTTTGGTGGTTCAAACGTACCGTCTGATACGTACTACTATAGACTTTCTGATATTAAACCAAAACTTTACGGAACTAATGTACAAACGAATGCGATTGAAAATAGTAACATTTATTTAACCGCATCCATCACAGATCTTTCAAATCTTTCGACCGGAATGGAAGTTCGTGGATTCGATATTGAAAATTATTTTGACAGTGAAGCAACCATCTCAGTTATCTCAGACGTTTCAAGTGGATATGATCTGATACAAATGTCAGAAAATGCTTCAGGAACTCTTGTTTACACTGCACCAAAACTGGCATATTTTGCATTACCTCAAGTGTGGGAAGACTTTGTTGGTTCTGGTTTAGGTGGTAGTGGAGCACCTTATGGTAGTTTTAGTTACACTTCTGGTTCAACTGCGACGTTCAATTTGAGTGTTGCGGATACGCCCGATGTTGTAGATCCAGCGACAACGACTTATGTAATGGAAGTTGCAACAGCACCGTCAGGTTCTGCTTTAGTGAACCGATCATTTACAATTTATGATGGCGACGAAGATCCAACTCCAAATGTTCAACGTGGTAATTTGACAGATCCGGATAGTTTTAGTTCTCAGACTAGAGGTGTTGATGCATTTTGTACAATCACATTTAAATCCAACGCTGAGATTGAAACTGAAACGGAATTTCTTGTTGGAGGTTCTACAGTAACCGATCAGGGGGATTGGGTCGATGACACTGGAGTCAATTTCACCAACTCTGAATTTGAAATAACTGCAACTCTAGTATCTTCTACTGGTAGTTCAGGAGATGTTGTTGGTGACTTTGGTGTAGATGCGACATTAAATACGAATCAGGTTTGGTATGTTGTTGCAGATTTACCAAGCACTGAAGGATCTACAAACATCTTTTCAGCAGAGATTGAGTTTACTATTCGTGAAATTGCAAATCCGTCCGTAAATACAACTACATTTACTGTGGATTTGACTTCGAGTTCGTATCTGCCACCTGAAAGAGATTTCTGATAATGATTGATGATAAAAAGAATATTAGGGACGACTATGAAACATCTCGTGATACCTATCTCGAATTAATGGAGACAGGTAAACGTGGGTTAGATCTTATGGTCGAGGTTGCACGAGAGTCTGAACACCCCCGTGCGTTTGAGGTATTGTCTGGTATGATCAAGAACGTCGCTGACGTAACTGATAAACTCATGGATCTAAATAAGAAGAACAAGGAGATCCTCGCAGAACCCAAGGCGGAAACAGAGGTCACCAACAACAATGTGTTTATTGGAAGCACTACCGATCTTCAACGGTTGCTTCATAGTGAAGAGAAAGATATAACTCCAGATGACTAATCATTATATGGGGAACCCCAATGTCAAGGGTGACGGGGTTCAACAGCAGTGGACAGAACACGATGTCAAAGAATATGCAAAGTGTATGCGAGATCCTGCTTACTTTGCACGGACATACATTAAGATTATATCACTCGATAGTGGTCTTGTCAACTTTAATTTATACCCGTATCAGGAAAAAATGTTCGATCATTTTAACGACAATCGTTTCTCGATCGTACTCGCCTGTCGACAGAGTGGTAAAAGTATTTCGTCCGTTGTTTTTCTGCTTTGGTATGCTATATTTCATCCTGAAAAGACTATCGCCGTCCTCGCTAACAAAGGGGCTACGGCGCGTGAAATGCTCTCCAGAGTCACCTTGGCACTTGAAAACTTACCTTTTTTTCTACAACCTGGCTGTCGAGCACTCAACAAGGGTTCTATTGAGTTTAGTAATAATAGTCGCATTATTGCTTCTGCCACTAGTGGTTCTTCTATACGGGGTATGTCTGTTAACCTGCTTTTTCTTGACGAGTTTGCTTTTGTTGAGCGAGCATCTGAGTTCTATACTTCCACCTATCCCGTTGTCTCTGCGGGTAAAGATACGAAGGTTATCATTACGTCTACGGCAAATGGTATCGGGAATACGTTCCACAAGATCTGGGAAGGCGCAGTACAACAAACGAATGAATATAAAGCGTTTACAGTAAACTGGTGGGATGTGCCGGGCCGTGATGAGGAATGGAAAAAACAAACCATTTCGAATACGAGTCAATTACAGTTCGACCAAGAATTCGGAAACACATTCTTTGGTACAGGCGATACACTGATAAACGCAGAGACGTTATTAAACTTCCGTGCATCCCCCCCTAAAAAAGTTCTGGAAGGTGGAGACCTCAAGGTCTACGATGAAACGCAACCCAAACACGATTACATAATGACTGTCGATGTAGCGAAGGGTCGAGGGTTGGACTATAGCACCTTTTCGGTGATTGATGTTACTACACGCCCGTTTAAACAGGTCGCAGTGTATCGGAACAATCGTATCTCTCCAATACTCTTCCCAGATATTATATATAAGATTGCGAAAGCCTACAACAACGCATATGTGATAATCGAGTCAAATGATGCAGGACAAGTTGTGTGCAATGGTCTGTATCACGATTTTGAATATGAAAACATTCATCTAGAATCGTCTATCAAGAAGAACGCCATTGGTATCGAGATGAACCGAAAGGTCAAACGCCTTGGTTGTTCTGGTATCAAAGATCTACTCGAAGAGAACAAATTGTTGGTGGTAGACGAAGAAACGATTCTTGAGATTTCGACGTTTGTCGCAAAGGGACAGTCTTATGAGGCGAGTGACGGAAACCACGATGACCTCATGATGAATCTAGTGATGTTTGGTTTCTTTATATCAACTCAACATTTCTCTGACATGACTGACGTGAATATCAAAAAGATGATGTTTGAACAACAGATGGCAGAAATAGAAAACGACATGATACCGTTTGGTTTCATCGACAATGGAGATGACATCATCGATGAAATTGAAGCAAGGGAAGAGATGAAGAACAGGGGATGGCAGATACCTTGGGATCACAACTTAGAAATGTATTAATTATAAATAAATGCATTGAAGAAATTTACCGTATTATGTCACTTATCATAACTCAAACGAATAAAAGGATACGATTATGGCTCTTTTAAAGTCCGAATCCCCAAACGTTCAAATCAGAGAGGTCGATCTATCCGGTACTTTGCCGTCGGTAACTTCTTCTACTGGTGCGTTTGTTGGAAACTTTGCTTGGGGCCCCATCAATGAACCAATTCTTGTCGGCAACGAAGCAGAATTGATTTCAAACTTTGGAGCACCCGATCTTAATGACAGTATATCGTCAATCGATTACTTGTCAGCTAATCAATTTCTGAAATATTCATCTAATACCTATGTTGTACGTGGATCTGCGAACTCTGCACGAAATGCTGTATCTGATGGTGGTACTGCTGTACTGATCGAAAATCGTGACGATTTTGACGCAGGCACATGGACTGGCGAGTTTTTCGCAAAGTATGCAGGTGCTGCCGGTAATGCACTGAAGATTTCTATGTGTGTTGCTGATTCTGCATCTTCTACAGAGTTTGCAAGTTGGGACTATGCAGATCGATTCGATGCAGCTCCTGGCACTTCTGATTACGTTGCACAACGTTCAGCAGATAGTTCAGTTGCACTCGACGAAGTTCACGTAGTTGTTCTCGATGCAGACGGAACTTTCACAGGTAATAGAAATGGTGTTTTAGAAACATTCCCCAATCTTTCACTTGCTACAGACGCTCGTACAGATGATGGTCGAAAGAACTACATCTTAGATGCGTTGACAGAGAGATCACAGTACATTTACGGTAATGGTCATCCATCAATCGGTGCTATTTCTACAACTGGTGTGACTGCTGCAAACTTCGTAGCTGCAACTCACGGTGGTGGTAATGCTGACGGGGTCAGGACAGAAACCAATGATTTTGGTAGTGGTGTCAATCCTGTTGATTTGACTACTGCTGAATATGACACTGGTTTTGCACTGTTCGAAGATGAAAATACTATTCAGGTAGATTTTCTCATTGCTCCCGGCTTGGTGGCCGCGAATGACCAACAGACAGTGGTAAATGATCTAGTCGCAATCGCAGAAGGTCGTAAAGACTGTGTTGTAATCGCGTCACCAGACCGAACAGCTGTTGTTGGTCAAGCGACTCCTACCACATCGATTACTACATTTGCGAGTGGTCTCACTAAGTCATCATACTTGATTGTTGACAATAACTACCTCAAGGTGTATGATAAGTACAACGACAAGTACGAGTTCATTCCTGCCGCTTCATCAACTGCGGGTCTGATGGCAAATACCGACGATGTTGCTGCTCCTTGGTACTCACCAGCGGGTGGACGACGTGGTCGATACTTGGGTGTTTCATCTCTTGCATGGAATCCAACCAAGTCACAACGAGACACACTGTACAAGGCAGACGTTAACCCAATCGTCAACCTGCCTGGTCAAGGTGTGATTCTCTATGGGGATAAGACTTTCTTAGGTAAGCCTTCAGCATTCAACCGAATCAACGTTCGACGACTATTCGTGGTCATGGAACGTGCGATCAAGGGTGCTGCACAAAACGTTCTTTTCGAATTCAACGATGAGTTTTCTCGTGCAGAGTTCGTAGGAATTATCGAACCCTTCCTTCGTGATATTCAGGGGCGTCGAGGTATTTCGGATTTCCGTGTTGTGTGTGATGAATCAAACAACACTCCGGATGTCATCGATGCAAATTCATTCGTCGCGTCCGTCTTCGTTAAGCCTGCACGGTCTGTCAACTTCGTTCAATTGAACTTTGTTGCGGTTCGAACTGGTGTAGACTTCGAAGAAGTGCTCGGTGTAGTATAAGGAGATAGAAAATGGCAATTTTAGGAGTAGATGACTTTAAGGCAAGGTTGAAGGGCGGTGGTGCTCGTGCTAACCTTTTCAAAGTCACATTAAACTTCCCCGCTGCCGCGGGCGCTGGTTCAGATGTCATCGAAAAGGCATCTTTTCTCTGCAAAACTGCACAGTTGCCCGGCTCGACGGTGGGTTCTTTCGATGTAAATTTCCGTGGACGTGTTTTAAAACTGCCCGCAGAAAGAACATTCGATAACTGGACAATCACTATCCTGAACGATACGGATTTTGCAATTCGTAACGCAATGGAAAGATGGTCTAATTCAATTGCAGGACATGCATTCAACACTGGAACACTTGACCCCGCATCTTACCAACAAGATCTGATTATAGAACAATTGGATCGTGATGGTACAAGTGACGAAGGTAAAGTGATCAAGCGTATCAACATCGTTGGTGCATACCCCGCAACTATTAGTCCTATCGAGTTGAGTTATGATACAACTGGTGAAATTGAGACATTTGATGTAGAATGGGCATATCAGTACTGGACAGATCTAGGTGCTGACGATGCTCCAACCACCGACCAGAAGCCAGGTCGAGGTTAATAACGTTTAAAACGTCTCTAAATAAAGGGGAACCTTCGGGTTCCCCAATTTTTAAATTTAGGAAACAGTATGGCGGAAGATAACGGTAACGTTTTAAAACTATTTGGTTTTGAGATTAAGAGAGCAGGCAAGAAAGAAACCGGTTCTCAAAAACTCGCATCACCAGTAATACCTACAGATCCGGACGGTGCAGGATATACCTCAGCACAGGCGGGTTACTATGGTCAATATATTAATCTAGAAGGTGATCAGGCAAAAGACAATCACCAATTGATCATGCGTTATCGAGGGGTTGCTCAACATCCCGAAGTCGATATGGCAATCGAAGAGATTGTTAATGAAGCAGTCGTTGCATCCGAATTGGAATCATCGGTCGAGATTTCTCTTGATGAGATTGAAGCTCCCGATAAGATCAAGGATGTTATTCGACAAGAATTCGAAAGTATTGTGTCTATGTTAAAGTTCAACGACATGGGACATGATATATTCCGTTCATGGTATGTGGACGGTCGTGTAGTGCATCATTTACTCGTGAACGAATCAAACCTCAAGGCAGGTATTCAAGAGATTCGTCACATTGATGCGGCACGTATTCGCAAAGTCAAAGAAGTCAAGTACAAAAAAGACCCCAAAACTAATGTCAAGATTGTAGATAAAATAGAAGAATTCTATATCTACGACGAAAAGCCCGGTCAATCTACTAGTTCGGTAAAAATTTCTACTGATGCGATTAGTTATATCACATCGGGTGTACTTGACGAATCCAAAAAGAAAGTATTGTCACACCTACACAAGGCACTGAAACCCATCAACCAATTGCGTATGATGGAAGACAGTCTTGTGATCTATCGTCTTGCACGTGCACCAGAACGTCGTATTTTCTATATCGACGTAGGTAACTTGCCACGTGGTAAGGCAGATCAGTACATGAAAGACATCATGACCAAATATCGTAACAAGTTGGTCTATGATGCAAATACCGGTCAACTCAAAGATGACCGCAAGCATATGTCTATGCTTGAAGACTTCTGGTTACCCCGTCGTGAGGGTGGTCGAGGTACAGAGATTTCAACACTGCCAGGCGGCGATAACCTTGGACAGATTGATGATATAATTTATTTTCAAAAGAGATTGTATCGATCACTCAATGTTCCGGTGAATCGTCTTGAACAGGAGGCGCAGTTCTCGCTCGGTCGTTCTACTGAAATTTCACGAGACGAAGTGAAGTTCCAGAAGTTTGTAGACCGACTGCGCCGTCGTTTTGCAATGATGTTCTTAGGTATTTTGCGTAAGCAATTAGTACTAAAACAAATCATCACCGAACAAGATTGGGAAGAATGGAAAGACGACATCTATATTGACTATGTGAAGGATAATCACTTCACAGAACTCAAAGAGATGGAAATCTACCGTGAACGTGCGGGTCTTCTCAATGAGATGGTTGGATTTGTTGGAGAGTATATCTCTAAAGAATGGGCAATGCGTAATATTCTTCGTTTATCTGACGACGACATTGATCAAATGCGTAAAGAAATTGATGGTGAAATCAAGTCGGGTGAAGTAGACGATCCAGACGAAGAACCTGAAGAGAAAGCACCACAAGAACAGAAACCGGTTCCCGTTCAGGTAGTGCCTGAAAAACCCAAAGAAGAAAAACCCGAACCGAAACAAGAACGTTATATACCCTCTAATAATGATGAATTGACTGAAGAATTGACACGGTACATGGCGAAGTTAAATGAGCAAGATTGATACAGTCTCTACTGCGTTTTCTATTGTACATACGCAAAATGAGATACAAAAACTAGAAGAGAAGTTATTATATCTTCTCGATGAAGTCCGTGTGATTCAGGGGCCAAAGGGTGATCGTGGTGAACGTGGCCCCCAAGGTGCTCGTGGTGAACGTGGTGAACAAGGGCCCAAAGGTGATAAGGGAGTAAAGGGTGACAGAGGAGAACAAGGCCCTCGTGGACTTGAAGGAAGTAAGGGCGATGCTGGCGATCGAGGAGAGCGCGGCGAAAAGGGCGAAAGAGGAGAACAGGGACTTCAGGGGGTTCGCGGAGATACAGGTCTTACGGGCCCAGAAGGCAAACAAGGCCCGCAAGGGTTAAGAGGAGAACGCGGTGAGAAAGGTGAGCAGGGGCCACGTGGTCTCGACGGGGTTCAGGGTCTCAAAGGTGATCGTGGTGAGACCGGTGACACAGGTGCTCAAGGTGAGCGTGGCTTAACCGGTGAAAAGGGTGAACGAGGTGATGTCGGCCCTCAAGGGCCTCAAGGGCCCAAGGGTGAAAAGGGTGACAAAGGAGATTCTGGTAAGGACGCTCCAGACTACGAACCAAGATTTGAAGAACTCCTCAAAGAATTCAACAAGAAGGTATCCGATCAACAGGCAACTGTCAATAAGAACGTTGATCGACAGTTAAGCAATTTACAGAAGTCACTGAGTAGTCTTGGTGGCGGTGGTTCATATAAATTAGTAGACAATGCGGATGTTGATAAGGCCGCATTAAAAGGAGTCGTGGACAATGCGATTCTTATTTACGATCCCGCAACAGGTAAGTTTATTGCGGATTCTTTTGTAAACGTACTAGACAGGTTGAAAGCAGAATTGGAAGTTCAATACAACAGATTGATTGATGTGGAAGGTTCTTACACCTATGTTGGTGAGGCATTGCCTGGCACTGGTGAAGGTGAAGCGAAATGGCGCATCAAACGCATTGAAGAAGTCGGTGATGACTTTAACATATTATGGGCAGATGGTGACGCAAATTTCAATAATATTTGGACTGATCGAGTAACTTTCACATACTCATAATTATAAATAATCGTAATTAAAACAATAACTCTCTAGCTAGGAGTAGCAACATGCCAACAATTACAGATCCCGATAATTTATTCGACACCGGCGACGATTCCGCTGGTAAGAGTATACATATCGACACAGCGTTACGCACGATTAAAATCCGTAACAATAGCGCTGCTCCGCAAGGGCCAGTGCTTGACCAAACGGGTGTTACACTTCAGGCACTCTATTCATTCTTAAAAGAAGAGTGGAAAGATGACCCTAATAACAAATCACTCATCGCATATCCTTTCCCCTTGGTTGCGATTACACCAGAACAGTTCGAATGGCGTTATGGATGGTCACCTGCTGACGATTCATCTCGTTCATTGATTCGTACTGCGGGATGGCGAGAATTTGGTACCGATGATGCAACACAGTTGCGTGAGTACATTGGTACAATTTCTTTGGGTAATATCGACGGTGACCAGAACCAAGACGACGCCGGTGACCAAGATACAGTATACTACGGTTGGTTTAACGCCACAACTGGTGTTGCGGTTGCAGGGCCTTTTGACTATGACTTCCCTGGCCCAGTTAACCAAGCGGTACAAACTCAAGGCAACGCCGACAACGGCAACTTTGACCGTCGTGGAAACACATTGCGTCTGTTTGTTCGACAACCCGCAAAAACATTTGACCAGACTGACACAGTCGACATTGGTTTGGTAGCTGGATCAACATTACCATACAACACTCAACGATTCCCTCTTGTAGAAAACGAAGACTTGAAGATTACTGGTACTGGTGGTGTATCTGACGCAATTATTGAAGCAGCTCGGGGCGATGGTGAGAAGTACACTTCTAATGGTGATGGTTCAACAATCGAGTATCTCGCAACAGACCAATCATCAAGTACGTTTGGTTACGCAGAAGACCTCTTTGGTGGTTCACAGGACTTTGGTGTCAAGATCCGATCTGCATCTGGTGTTGATGGTACTACTTCATTAACAAACCAAGAACTATACGCATGGGTACAGTATAGTCTGCGTCAAGATTCAGATATCGCTTCAGGTTCAACAAGTCTGACAGGTAAGTTGGCAGATGAATTGCTTGCATTCGTTGGTGACACTCTGACTACTAAACAGGTAACTAACATCGAACAGTCTGGTGTTAAGACCGGTACTGCAATTACTAACATTAACGCTAGTGACATTAACAACACTCAGTTATTGCCAACTGGTGCATCTGCAACCCTGAAGCGTTTCCCATTCTCTACTAACATTCAGGTTTCATTCTCTCAGGACATTTTGGATGATGGTGCAGATGCGAAAGTGTTCCTATACTACGACCACACTCGTGATTATTCGGTTGGTGCAGAAATTGGCACATCTATCGCAATCAGTGATGTAGGTGCAAATGGTGCACAGGACTCTGCAAACTTTACATTGAATGGTGCAGTAAGTCCGACTCCGTTGTTGAGAACTGGTACGCCAGCTGGTCTTAACCCTGCTGTTGAGGCGGATGCATACTTTAGAACTCACTTGAATGCGGGTACTGGTGCAAACCACAATGTTATCTGGAAAGTCACGACTATCTATGATTCAACAACTTTTGCTGCTATCACAATTGATGACACAGTTGCTCCAGTAGATGCAACATTGAGTACTACAGGTGATGCGATTTACACTCACCCAATCAACTCGCCTGCCGCACTGTTACTTGATTCTGCTTCAGTGATTAATCCGAACTCTATTTCGGAAGCAGCAATTTCTACTCTTGCCTCAGGTAATTTGGATGGTCAAAGTCGTTTCAACTTGACTTACGCATTCGATAACAACAGTCAGAAAGACCGTGAAACATCACAACCATTCACTGCGAATGTTCGTGCATTAGGTCTTGAATCAGGTCAGTGGGTTGAAACTACTGCAACAATTTCACAGGTTAACACTAACGCAATCTCAGTAGTGTCACCAGTGGAACGAAACTACGCTAACCCAGCATAATATAGATAAGTGACAGGGGGGGAGAATCCCCCCCTATTTTTTTGGAGATAGATTATGGAATTAACATTACAACAAGCTGCCGATGTAATCGGTAAAACTCCCGACGAAATTCTCTTTGTCGTGCAAGACGGTAGACTACCGTGCAACATACTTCCCGATCCTGAAATAGAATATAACGATGACGGCACGATTCGTTTTGTTGGCGAAAGGTCAGACGGTGTTGAGTATCGTTTTCAGTTTGATGATTGTATTGCTTTTAAAAAGGAACTGGACGAAGGTCTAGATGGTGAACTCAGACAAATCTTAGAGGGATGAGATGGCCAGAAATCGAACAAGAATAACTGTTGATGGTACCGTAGTTGAAGTGCTCAAGGATGGAGTCACTACCGTAACTGATTATGACACCGAATCGGAAGCGCTGGTTGCTGCTAAAACTCTCATTGACACAGAACTCGCGGAGCAAGGTAACTAATGGCTATCACGTTTAGTACAAGTGCTGCTGACAAAAGAATGGTTCAGTGGTGGTCGGGTGACACACTTACTGGTTGGGGTGGCCCTAACGACGGTCTTGATACTTTTTCTTCTCAAATTGAAGGCACCAGTTGTGTTGTAATCGCCGCTCGTAAAAACGAAACTCTCGCCATTACATATACAAGTACATTGACAAGTGTACCAGCAGGTTCACAACTAATATTTAATACTTACACAATTTTAGGAAGCGTACTAAACTCATTCGATATTGATGTTAACGATGGTGCAACAGGAACTGCTAATTTTGATGTTCTACCCGAGTTTGTTGGAACAACAGAATCATTGAACTTGAAGTCTTTTGTTGCAATTGCAATGGATTTGAGCGCTGGTACACTCAATGCTCCTGCGAATGACTTGTCTGATATTTCTTATAACCTCAGTGTTCAAAACGTAAACATTCGAGCAACTGATAACTTCTTTTTAGATGCGGCATATGTTGGAGATGGTATTACACTAATCGGAACAACTGTTGGCGACAAATTGTTTACTGAAGCACACAGTAATGATATTAGTGCTGACATTCACAATGGCGTTTTGTTAGCATTCGAAGATGTAATTTTTGCTCAACATGATATTGATATCGATACTACAACAGGCAATAGTGACAAAGAAACTCTCACGTTCGTTGAAACGTTAAACGGCGCAAATGTTTACGAGCTGAATGGAACAGGCACTGCCGTGTTCACTGGTACAAACATTCAGACAACTGGAACTGTAACCTGCACTGTCAACATGAGTAATATGACATCGTTCAGCATGACTGCTGGTTCGATGAATAATATTACCACCATTACTTTCGGTTCAACAAGTACAATTACTCGGGCTAACTTTAACGATATTACGACATTTAGCACTGGAACGTCTACATTTACAGATAACACTTTAAACACTGTCACTACTGCAAACATAGCATCAAATTCTTCGGGACTTCGATTAACTTCGGTCACTACACCAAACGTAACTGGAAACCTTACCGACTGTATTATCAATTCTTCAGGAAGAGTTAGTGTTACAGGTGGAAACACGTTAACAGATTGTTCATTCACCGACACTTCCGCAACAACATCGGCAGTATTAGCAAGCACAACCACGATAGGAAACATTACGGGTTGTACTTTTACTCGAACCTCTGGAACAACCAATGCAATTGACATTGGTGATGTTGGTACAACAACTTCCATAGATTTTACTGGAAACACGTTGTCAGGTTATGGGACACAAACAGCGGGAAATGGCATTTCTAGTACCGCAGGTGGTGCAATTGCAGTAAACTTCACGTCTAATGTCACGTTAACAATTAATGTGGTTAGTGGTTCGACTATTCCTACGGTTGAGATAAGTGGTACTGGTACAGTTAACATTGTATCGTCAATTACAACTACTATTTCAGGCCTTTTGGGTAACTCAGAGATACGAGTATTAGATAATCCATCACCATACTCTGCAACTACATTACCAGCACCAAGCATCACTACTCTTGCATCGACAGAAACGGTGAGTGCAAACACCTTCACGGGTGATGGTACAAACTATTTTCAGATTAATACTGGAGGTGCATTTGTAACCATTGATGCAGTTGGCAGTGCCGCATTCACAGATGCGGGTGTCTTGAGAGATGGAAACACCACAGCCGTCACGAACGGGACTGCATTATCGGATGGAGATAAAATAAGAGTAGTAGTACGAGATGACGCAGACAATCCTACATTACAGTTGTTTGACGAATTTGAAGTTGACGCTGATCCTACAGCACCTACTGGATCTTCAATAATTACCAAGACGGCTTCTTCTGGATTTACTTCTGCGTTTGGGTCTGCAATTACTGGATCAAACTCTAAGACTGTGACCGTAGAAAAAGTTGGGGCTAAGTTTGACTTCAATGTGTCTTCTGGAGAGATTCTTGATTTCTTGGTGTTTAGGACGGGTAGCAATGCAATATTATCCCTAAACAATGAAATCACATCAACCACGAACTCATTCCCTGTATCGCAGGTCGGTGACAGAAACTATCGAGACCCAGCATAATTTTGTTATAAATAGATCAATAGAGATTCTTTCGGAGAAATTTTAAATGGCACTTGGAGATAAGAGATTTTCACGAATCCCGCCAGAAAGTACGGGTGACCGCCTGTACATGATTCACACTGCCGAGGTTGAGTTTAAGAACGGTGGTGAATCTGCCTCTGCAACCTACGGTAATCACAAATGGCGAATCGGTGAGATGTATAATGTTGCTGGTTTTGGCATGATGCACGTACATGGTGTTTACGACAAACAAGATGGTACAGGTCTTCTTGCTGTTCACTATAATAAGACTGCAAAATTTGAAGGCACCGAACCCACAGTCGATGCCTTGATTTCTATTGACGGAACCAATGTGGGTCAGGTTGCGGATTTCTATGATGTCTACATCCCCGCACAAAACATCATGGGTTATGACAACCCCGAATACGGTCTCGACGTAGACGTACTAGGTTCTGCAAATGTTCGATTCGCAGAAGGACAACCACAGCTGGATGCATGGGGTAAGTTGCGAACGTCAGGTGCGACTCTTTTAGGTGACTATGTATTTTCTACCGAAGATGTTTTAACTAATAACTTTTCAAGGGTAACTACACAGGCAGGAGCGAGTGCAGATTTCGGAAACGAAAAATCATTCCTTCGATACGACGTGCAAAGACGATGTGTGGATGTCGGCGTCACAAAGAGTAGTGACCTAGCGACTGCGACATCAACAACTTATCATTCATACGTTCCGGGCTCTTCTCACTTGTTTATGGGAACTTGTCTGTTTCAAGGTGCGGGTACTGTCAATAACCCCGTAGGTAATGGTGCAAGTCGTCGATTTGGATTGTTTGATGCAAACAACGGTTTCATGTTCCATGTTGGCCCAGACGGAGTTTTGTATTTAGAACAAAGAAACTCAAACTCAGGTACGAAAGTCGATAAACTATTAGCATGTTCTAGTTCAACAGCTGCGAGTGCTTTGGGAATTGACACTTTCAACAAAGATTTGGTAGATGGTTCAAGAACGACACTCAACCCAAGTGGTATGGAACTCGATCTTGGTAAGAACAATCAGTATTGGATGGACTTCCAGTGGCACGGTTCAGGTCGTGTAAGATTCGGTACATTCCACAACGGTGAACGTGTGGTCATGCACGAGTATTATCACAACAATCGT
>Ga0102963_1000067_pt1 | contig 38865 bp, 38 predicted proteins | sample SalPon2_C_H2O_MG_2_FD_84522 | JGI IMG/M metagenome (GOLD analysis project Ga0102963, IMG submission 84522) | Salt pond water microbial communities from South San Francisco under conditions of wetland restoration - Salt Pond MetaG SF2_C_H2O_MG | ecosystem: Environmental > Aquatic > Non-marine... | reverse complement strand
TATTGAGGTTGAACTATGGCCTGCACCAAAAGCATCAAACTTACTTTCATCTATTTTTGCAAAACCAGCTAAACCATCCTTTTGTCTTAAAGTATTCATTTTATGACGTCTGCCAGTTAATATTTTATGAGGATAACTTTGATGACCAACATCCCAAATAATTTTATCTTTTGGAGCTTCAAAAATACTATGAAGAGCAACAGTTAATTCTACCACACCAAGACCAGCACCTAAGTGTCCGCCAGTTTTTGAAACAGAATAAATTGTTTCCTGCCTTAATTCAGTAGCAAGGTCTTTTAATTCGATATCTGATAAGTTTTTTAAATCATCAGGAGAATTAATATTATCCAACAAAGGTGTTTTTTTTATATTCATAAAATTTTTACTAAAATTCTCTTTCTTTAATAAAGTTTACAAGTCCTAATAAATTTTCAGGGACTGGGCCAAATATCTTTAGAGAAGAAATAGATAAATCGCAATATTTTTTAATCTCTCTTTTTGATTCATCGATATTAAAAAAATTTAAAAAGGTTTTTTTATTATTTTTTAAATCACTTCCGGCCCTTTTTCCAGTAACTTTCTCATCACCAATAACATCAAGAATATCATCAGAAATTTGAAAGGCTATTCCTATATTATCACCAAAGTTTTTTAACGCATTTATTTTTTTTTGTTCAGCACCACTAACAATAGCGCCTACCTGGCATGAAAAACTGATTAAATTTGCAGTTTTTAATTTATACATCTCTAAAAGCTTCTCAATGCTTAAATTGTTTTGATTTTTATCAATATCTATTGCTTGACCCCCAACCATTCCGTCTTGACCAATATATTTTGCAAATGAGTTTATTAAATTTATTTGATCTATTTTTTTAATTTTCTTATAGCTATCAGATAAAATTTCAAATGATAAAGCCTGAAGTGCATCACCGACCAGGACGGCTATTGCTTCATCAAAATATTTATGTGTTGATGGCTTACCCCTCCTTAAATCATCATCATCTATAGATGGTAAATCATCATGAACAAGGGAATAAACATGAAGTAATTCAATAGCTGCTGCTATTTGAATAATTTCATCTTTGTCAGTATCAAAAAACTTTGAGCACTCAGCTACTAAAAAAGGTCTTATTCTTTTGCCGCCACCTAAAACAGAATAACGCATAGCATCATTCAAATTTGTATTCTTACTTATTTTTTTTTCTAAAATTTGTGATAATACTTCTTCTATTTTTAAGGATGAATCTATTAGAGATTTCTGAAAAATTTCACTCATTAAACTATATTTCGTCTAATGGTTCAGAGCTAAAATCACCATCAGGATGAGAAATAATTTTATCAATCTTCATTTTTGCGGTTTTGAGCTTGTCTTCACAATGTGCTTTTAAAATTACCCCTCTTTCATAGATAGATATTGAATCCTCTAACTCAATATCACCCCTTTCTAAATTTTCTACTATTTCTTCAAGCTCGGATAGAGCTTCCTCAAAGGATAATTTTTTAATGTCATCAGTTATTTTTAATTTTTTATTCATAATCAATCACTTTTCTAAGATTTTTTATAATATATTACACCATTTTTATCTTTATCTGCATTTATTAAATTCCTCATTAATAAACAATTTAAATGGGCAATACTCTCTCCTGTGGCCATAAGCAATACATCGTCAGATATAGTTCGTTTAAACAAAACAGAAAAAACATCTATTGCTCTTTTTGGCTCTTTACATAAATCTAACAACCTTTCTAAATTTCTTTCATGTCCGCTTATAAGGTTATCCAATCTTTCATGAAGCCCCCTAAAAGGCTCATTGTGAGCTGGTAAAATTAAAACATTATTAGGAACTCGCTCTTTTATATAATGGCAACTATCCAACCAATCCTCTAAAGGATTTGATAAAGGCTCGGTAGGAAAAACACTCACATTTGATGAGATTTTAGGTAATACCTGATCACCAGAAATTAAGAGCTTTAATTCCTTACTGTATAAACAAACATGTTCTGGGCAATGACCACTCCCGACAACTACCTCCCAAGTATAATTACCTATTTTAATAATATCTTTATCTCTTAATCTTCTGTAATTATCGGGTAATTTAGATACAGCTCTACCAAAACCACCAAATCTCTCAGCGTAAGAATCGAGTTGGACTTTAGTAAATCCAGCACCTCTATATAAATCCATACCTTCTTCTGGAGCTTCCCTGCCTGTATCACCAACAAGTACCCTGCACATAAGATATTCTGATCTGGACATATAAAGTGGTGCAGAGAATTTTCTTGAAATCCATCCTGCCAAACCAACATGATCAGGGTGAAGATGTGTGACAATAACTTTATTCACTCTTTTAGATTTCATATCTTCACTAAAACATTTTCTCCAGTTTGATTTTATTTCAGCTGAAGCAACACCAGTATCAATGATAACCCATTCATCGCCATCCTCAAGAACCCAAAGATTAATATGGTTTAGAGCAAAAGGTAGGCTCATTCTTACCCAGTATACGCCATCAGCTACTTTCAGCATTTTTCCTGGGTCTGGTATTTCATCAAAAGGGTAAATTAAATTATGAGCACCCTTATTAATTCTTTCTTTTAATTTCTCCATTAAAAATCCTCTAAAAAATTATCTAAATTTTGACTAGTTGAACAAATAGAACTGGATAATGCCTTTGAATTAACGAGTATTTGAGTAGAAAAAAATAAAGCTAGCTCTTTTCTTGCAGATAAAGATTTACTACTAATATTTTTTTCTGATAAAGCACCCCTAGAAAGATAATGAGATCCGGCTGTAATTCCAAATAATTCAAGATAATCTGAAGCAGAAAATAAAACTGAGCGTAATTTATTTTCCTTTGTCCATTCTAATAATTTTTCAGTACAAATTTCAATTTCTTTAATTGCATCATTTAAATTATTAGCAATTTTTATAAAATCACTATCATTTTTTTCAGAACATTTTTTTGATGTTTCTTTTATCTCCTCAAGAAAATTTTTAACAGCCATTCCATCAGATATTTTTAATTTTCTAGTTACAAGATCAATTGCTTGGATTCCATTGGTTCCCTCGTAAATAGGAGCAATTCTTGAGTCCCTATAATATTGGGCAACACCAGTATCCTCAATAAAACCCATACCTCCATGAATTTGAATACCAAGTGAAGAAACTCTTACACCAATATCTGTTGCCCAAGATTTGGAAATAGGTGTTAGAAGATCGGCTTTTAGCTGATATTTTTCTCTAATTTTATCGTCTTTATGATTTTGCGCTAAATCAATTGCTATAGCATTGTCATAACAAATCGCTCTGGATGCTTGTGTAAGGCTTTCCATTTTAATCAGCATTTTTAAAACATCTGGGTGTTCTATTATGTTTACACTATTTTTTGATTTACCGTTGTAATGACGGCCTTGTTTTCTTTCTTTTGAGTATTCAAAAGATTGCTGCAAAGATCTCTCGGCAATACCAACACCCTGCATCCCAACATTTAATCGGGCATTATTCATCATTGTAAACATGCATGCTAATCCTTTATTTTCTTTACCAAGAAGAAATCCTTTAGCTCCAATATTTTCTCCAAAAGACATAACACAAGTTGGTGAGGCATGAATTCCTAGTTTATCTTCCAAGCCAATACATTGGAGGTCATTTTTTTCCAACTCTTTTGATTTTTGATTTTTAATAAATTTAGGAACTATAAAAAGTGAAATACCGTTATTACCCTCTGGAGCACCTTCAATCCTTGCTAGAACCAAATGAATAATATTTTCAGCCATATCATGATCACCGTAAGTAATATATATTTTTGTTCCTTTAATACTATAAGAACCATCGATATTCTTTTTTGCACTTGTCTTTAAAGCCCCCACATCAGATCCAGCATGAGGTTCTGTAAGATTCATTGTTCCAGACCATTCCCCAGTAAGTAATTTGGGAAGATATTCTTTTTTTTGATTTTCTGAACCGTGATGACTAATAGCCTCAACAGCTCCTTGTGTTAACATAGGACATAAAGAAAAGCTCATACAGGACGTATTCCATAATTCTTGTATCATAACAGCTATTGTTTTAGGTAATCCTTGACCACCATAATCTTTTAAGCCTGAAATCGTTCCCCATGAAGAATTAACCAACTCTTTATAAGCTTCTTTAAAGCCAGGAGCGGTAGATACATTTCCATTATTTAAAATTGAACCAGCTTTATCTGCAGACTGATTTAATGGAGCAATTGAATTATCAGCAAGTTTTGCAGCCTCATTTAGCAATGTTTCAATAAAATTATCGTCCAGATCAGGCCATAATTCTGACTCAACAATATCTGAGTAATTTGTCATTTCTTTCAAAGCAAAAATCATTTGCTTAACTGGTGATGCAAATGTCATATATACCCTCTATATTAGTAAAAAAAATAATAGCTATTATACACAAATTTTTAAAACTATAGGATTATTAAAATTAAAATGAAAAAAATTAAAAAAATTAATAATAAGACTATAAATGAAGCGGTAGAATTACTTCAAAAAGGAAAACTCATTGGATTTCCAACAGAAACTGTTTATGGGTTAGGTGCTGATGCCACTAATAAAGAGGCGGTTTTAAAAATTTATAAAAACAAAAAAAGACCTAAATCTAATCCATTGATTGTACATGTCGCAACATTAGATCAAGCAAAATCAATTGGTGTATTTAATGATAAAATTGAAAAAATTGTAAAAGATTTTTGGCCTGGTCCTCTTACTATTGTTTTAAAGAGAAAAGAGAATTCAAAAATTTGTAAAGAACTTAGCGCTGGCACAAAAACTATTGCAATAAGAATATCCAATAATAAAACGATTTTATCCCTTATAAAAAAATTAGGTAATCCAATTGCTGCTCCAAGTGCAAATAAATTTGGAATGCTAAGCCCTACCTCTGCTGTACATGTAGAAAAGCAATTCAAAGATACTGACGATATACCCATGATTTTGGATGGAGGAAAAACTAATATTGGAGTTGAAAGTACTGTAATAGGAATAGAAAATAATAATATTATAATTTATAGGCACGGTGGAGTTACAAAAGAAGCTCTGGAGAAAAAAATAAATGAAGAAATTCTTGAAAGAATACATTTAAATGTTTCAGAACAATCAAATCTATCTCCAGGGATGTTAAAAAAACATTACTCACCATCAGTACCTTTAAGAATTAACATTACAAACCCAAAAAAAGATGAGGTTCTTATTGGATTTGGAGAAAATTTTGAAGAACCAAATTTGAGTAAATCTGGCAATCTAAACGAAGCAGCTTCAAACCTTTTTTATCTTTTAGAAAAATATGAAGCAAAAGGTTGTAAAATAGCAATTGCTCCAATACCAAATTTAGGTATTGGCGTAGCAATAAATGATAGGCTAAATCGGGCTATTCAATAATTACTAAAGAGCTGGAAGAACGTAATCCTTAAACTGATCTCTAAGTGTTAGTTTTTGAATTTTACCTGTTGCTGTATGAGGAATTTCGTCAACAAATACAACATCATCAGGCATCCACCATTTTGCAAGCTTTCCATCTAAAAAATCTAATATATCTTCAGTAGAAGGGTTTCTTCCTTCATTTGCTACACATATAAGCAAAGGTCTTTCATCCCACTTAGGGTGAAGAACGCCAATTACCGCTGCTTCGGCAATATCAGGGTGACCAACTGCAACATTTTCAAGCTCAATTGATGAAATCCACTCACCACCTGATTTAATTACATCTTTAGATCTATCTGTTATTTGCATAAAACCCATTTCATCAATTGTTGCTACATCACCTGTATCAAAAAAACCGTCTTCATCAAGAATTTCTCCACCATCACCCTTCATATATTGGCTAGAAATAAATGGGCCCCTTACTTTTAGGTTTCCAAAATCTTTTCCATTCCAAGGAATTTCATTATTTTCATCATCAGTAATCTTCATCTCTACCATGTATGACGCCCTACCTTGTTTTAGCTTAATATTTACCTTGTCTTCAAAACTTAGGTCTTCCATACCGTGCTTAAATGCTCCAATTGTTCCCAAAGGTGACATTTCTGTCATACCCCAAGCATGCATAACTGAAACTTCGTAATTTTTTTCAAATTTTTCTAACATTACTCTCGGAACAGCCGATCCCCCTATAGCAACTCGCTCGAGATAAGGTAATTGTAAATTATTAGCTTCTAAATACTGCAATAGCATAAGCCAAACTGTTGGAACAGCAGCGGTAAAAGTGACCTTTTCTTCTGTTAAAAGTTGATAAATACTTTCTCCGTCCATATTCATTCCTGGCATAACGATCTTACATCCAGACATCGGGGCTGTAAAAGATAAACCCCAGGCATTTGCATGAAACATAGGTACAACTGGCATTACGGAGTCTGTGGACTTTATACCCATTGCATCAGCATTATTTGCGACCAGTGTATGTAATACATTTGATTTATGAGAATATAATACTCCCTTTGGATTACCTGTAGTTCCAGAGGTATAACAAAGACCACAAGCGTCTCCTTCATCAACTTTTATCCAACTAAAGCTATCATCCTCTGCATCAATCAGTTCCTCATAACAAAACACATTCTTCAAGGAAGTTTCTGGCATATTCGCTTTATCAGTTAGAAAAATTATACCTTTTACATTTGGTATTTTCTTCTCAAGGCCTTCTAAAATTTTAACAAAACTAATATCAGAAACAATGAATTTATTTTCTGCATGATTAATTATATAATCTAATTGCTCCAAAAAAAGCCTAGGATTTAACGTATGGTAAACAGCTCCAACACCGGTAATACCGTACCACGATTCAAGATGACGATGAGTATTCCAAGCTAAAGTTCCTATAACATCTGATTTTTTAACACCCAGCTTTATTAGTGCTTTTGAAAACTTTCTAGAACGTGAATGAATTTCATTATAATTAGTTCTATGAATATCTCCTTCGACTTTTCTGGTAACAATTTCTCTATCACCATGGTGAATGCTAGCATGATCAATAAATGTATGAACCAATAACGGCCAATCTTGCATTAAACCTTTCATAAACTTCCCCTTTTTTGTTTTGTGAGAATATAATATTCAGAATTTTTATGTTTTCAATTAATTTAAACTATAAATACAAAACTGAGTATCCCCAATGATTTTTTTATCAATTATGATAAATCCCTCAATATTTTCAGTCTCTTCTCTTGAGGATAGCTCAGTTACAATAATTCCTTTATCATTAATTAATTTTTTTTTATTTATTCTTTCTATTGCAATTTTTGTTTGAGAAAAATTTTTATATGGAGGGTCTGAGAAAATTAAATCTAATGGTTTCTTAAATTTAAAATTAATTTTAGTAGCATCACATTTTTTTATAAATGTGTGTTTCTCTAGACCCAAATGTCTTAAATTATCCTTAATAGTCATTATCGAATTCATATCTTTATCAATGAATGAGCAAAACTTTGCCCCTCTTGATAGAGACTCTATACCTAAAGAACCAGAACCAGCAAAAAGATCTAAAACATTTTTTTGATCAAAGTTAAATTTTAATCCATGCGTTAAAAAATTAAATAAAGACTCTTTTGCCCTTGCGCTTGTAGGTCTTGTTACTCTTCCCTTAGGTGATTTAATTGACCTACCAGATAAATTTCCTGAGATAATTTTCATAAGAATTCCGTTAATTATAAATGAAAATGAGTTTCAAATTTCTTTTTCAAAAAATGACTAGAAATTTCTCTTAACTCGCCTTTTTTCATATCTTCTAATTTAAAAGGACCATATGAAACTCTTAATAATCTGTTTACACTTATATTAATATGCTCAAATAACTTCCTAATTTCTCTATTTTTTCCTTCCTTTAAAGTAATTGAAAGCCATGAGTTTACTCCAGTTTTTTTTCCAATAGTTATTTTATTCTTAGAATAATTAACTCCATCAATTGTAATCCCTTTTTCAATTAACTTTATTTTATTATGATTAACATCTCCACGAACACGAACTTTGTACTGCCTTTTAAAATTATTAATGGGTAATTCTAAATATCTAGAGAATTCTCCACTGTTAGTTAAAAGAATTAAACCTTCACTATTTATATCCAATCGACCAATGGAAATTACTTTTTTTAGATTTTCTGGTAAAATATCATATATGGTTTTTCTATTCTCATTATCCTTATTGGTTACTATTATTCCATTAGGCTTAAAAAGTGACCATACACGTAATTTATTTTGTTTATAAATTTCCTTGCCATCAACTTTAACCTTTGAGCCTTCATTAATATTAAGTGCTGGAGAGTTAATGGCTTTGCCATCAATCTCAACTCTTTTTTCAAAAATTAACTTCTCAGCCTGACGTCTTGAGGCTATTCCGCTCTGAGCAATAAATTTTGCTATCCTCATGGGATATTTTTTAGATTCATTTGTCATAACTTATTTTATATTATCTTATTAATTTATTATAAAATAGTTAATGGAGAAAAGTAATTGAACGAAACTTTAAAAATTACTAATCAATTTATGGAGTTGGCTTTGAAAGAGGCAAGGCTTGCGAAAGAAAGAGATGAGGTTCCAGTTGGTGCGGTTATAATTGATAAAAATAATAATATTTTAGCATCAAATGGTAATAGAGTGATTGAATTATCAGACCCTACTGCACATGCAGAAATTTTATGTATAAGAGAGGCCACAAGGAAAATTAAAAATGAAAGATTAATTGATTGTACAATTTTTTCTACTCTAGAGCCCTGCACTATGTGTTCATCTGCAATTTCCTTAGCAAGGATAAAAAAACTTTTTTTTGGAGCTTATGATCATAAAACTGGAGCTGTCGAGAGTGGTATCAAATATTTTCAAACTTCATCATGCAGTCATAAACCAGAGTTCTACGGAGGTTTTAAGGAAAAGGATTCTAAGTCGATACTTAATTCATATTTTAAAATGAAAAGAGTCAAATATTAAGATTGATTTTTACTTCCCTGACAGCTAACAATTTAAACGTAAGTTTTAATAAACTATAATAATTAAAGAGGAAAAAATGAATTTTGACCATAGTGACAAAACAAAAGAATTAATAGCTCGTGTAGAAAAATTTATGGATGAAAATGTTTATCCTAATGAAACTGTATATGAGGAACAAATGCAGGCATTTGGAGATAATAGATGGCAAATCCCTCAAATACTTGAGGACCTTAAAGAAAAAGCAAGGGCGGAAGGGTTATGGAATTTATTTCTTCCTGAATCTGACAAGGGAGCAGGTTTGACTAATGTAGAATATGCTCCGCTATGCGAAATTTTCGGAAGAGTAGGATTCGCTGGCGAGGTTTTTAATTGTTCAGCACCCGATACTGGAAATATGGAAGTTATTGATAGATATGGAAATGAAGAACAAAAAGAAAAATGGTTAAAACCTCTTTTAGCAGGAGAAATTAGATCAGCATACCTAATGACAGAACCTGATGTAGCATCATCAGACGCTACTAATATTTCAACAACAATCAAGAGAGATGGTGATGAGTATGTTATCAATGGAAGAAAATGGTGGTCCTCAGGCGTTATGGATCCAAGGTGTAAAATTGCTATCCTTATGGGCAAAACTAATCCAGACGCACCTAGGCACCAACAACAAAGTCAAATTTTAGTTCCGTTGGAAACTCCAGGTGTAACAATAAAAAGACACTTACCAGTTTTTGGATTTGATGATGCTCCCCATGGTCATTCTGAAGTACTTCTTGAAAATGTTCGAGTGCCTGTTGAAAACCTATTTTTAGGCGAAGGTCGTGGATTTGAAATTAGTCAAGGTCGACTTGGCCCAGGTAGAATTCACCACTGCATGAGAGCAATAGGGGTCGCAGAAAGAACTCTCGAAAAAATGGCCAAAAGACTTTTAAGCAGGGAAACTTTTGGTAAAAAAATTGCAGATCACTCAGTTTGGGAGGAGAGAATTGCTAAAGCTAGGATTGAAATAGAGAGCTCAAGGTTGCTCACTATGAAAGCTGCATACATGATGGATACCGTTGGAAATAAAGTTGCAAGAGCAGAAATTGCTATGATTAAAGTCTTAGCGCCAAAAATGCTTTGTAGTATTGTTGATGATGCAATTCAGGCACATGGTGGTGGTGGTGTAACTACTGATTTTGGACTTGGAAAAACTTACGCCTCAGCAAGAGTATTAAGATTAGTTGATGGGCCGGATGAAGTTCACAATAGAACAATCGCAAGATTAGAATTCAAAAAATATAAAGAAGAGCTGGAATCTGGGCTAAAAGAAGCTTAAAAAATGATTTAAGTATTTATTTAATATTAAAGGTCTTCGTTTATGAAGGCCTTTTTTATGAATTACTTACCTTTATAGCTCCATTTATAGTCAGGCGGGGTTGGTCCTTTAATTCTTTCACCCTGCTGCATCTGCTCCCAAATATGAGATAAAATACCAACCGAACGTGACAAGCAAAAAAGCCCTCTTGAAAGAGGAGCGGGGCATCCAAGTTCCGCATATATTACAGCAGTGATACCATCTATATTCATTGGTATATTTTTCTTTTTACTTAACTCTTGTTCTATTTTTCTAGCTATCTCAGTATACTCACCCTTTATTATTTTTCTCTCTATAGCTTCATCTACAATCTCTAAAAGTCTAATAGTCCTAGGATCGTTCGATTTATGAAAACGATGACCAAATCCAGGAATATAAATATTTTTAACTTGTTTATAATCATTAATAATTTGACTTAAATTTTCTATACCTTTTGTCTGTATATCAATATAAAGCTCCAAAGCTTGCTGACCTGCACCACCATGAATATCTCCAAGTAGATTAATACCTGTAGCTAATGAATTGTTGATAGCAACCCCACAAGTAGCTGACATTCTTGCCGCCGATATTGACGGAGCCTGCGGCCCATGATCAACAGAAGATACCAAAGCAGCCTCTAAAAGAAATAATTTTTTACTATCTATTTCTTCACCAGTTGTCATAAACCAAATCATTTCAACAAAGCTTTTTTTTCCAATTAAATCTTCAATTGGCTTTCCTCTTAAATTAATAGAGCCAGGTTTCATATCAATGATTTCTGTACTCCACCACTTAGTTACGTCACTCATATAACTCCCTCCTTCTTTAAAACCTTAATATCGCTTTCATCATAACCTAAGTCTAAATAAATTTGATTATTATCCGCTCCTAAAGATGGAGGCGTACTTTTTGTCTCTGGATGTTTTCCATCAAAAATAATTGCTGATTTTAGTATTTTAATTTTTTTCTCTAAATTTGGAGTATTATGAATTTCTGAAATTAGACCTCGATTAAGTATTTGAGGATGCTTTAAGATTTCAGGAATGCTTAAAACAGGCCCCGCTGGAACACCTATTTTATTTAGCTCTTCAATCCATTTTTTTGCTGATTTTTTAGTTAAAACTGTCTCAATTTCAGCCTTTAATCTTAAACGATTTTCTTTACGTTTTTCTCTACTAAAGAAATCTGGATTAACTATTAAATCATCTCTTCCAATATGCTCTGCTAGTAATTCCCATTGTTCATCTTTATTTGCTGCAATATTAATTAAACCATCTTTAGCTTGAAAAGATCCGGAAGGTGAGCTGGTAAAGTTTTCATTTCCCTGGGGTTTAGGGAGAACACCCCCAATTAAATAATTTGATATTACCCAGCCCATTGTTACTAAAGTTGACTCAAGCATTGATATATCAATAAAACTTCCACCTTTTGGATTATTTAGAGCTGCTGAAATTGCCATAGCAGCGGTTAGACCTCCAATAGTATCAGAAATTGGATAGCCAACTCTGAAAGGATTATTATTTTTATCTCCAGTTATACTCATTACACCCGATAAACCTTGAACGATTTGATCATATGCAGGGTTTTGCGATAGTGGACCATCTTGACCAAAACCCGTAATTGCACAATAGATTAAATCTGGATTTTCAATTTTCAACTTTTTATAGTCCAAGCTTAATCTTTCCATAACTCCTGGTCGAAAGTTTTCGACTAAGGCATCGCTTCTTTTTATAAGTTTTTTTAATATAGATTTACCTTTTGATGACTTTAGATTTAGAGTAATTGAACTCTTTCCAGAATTTTGTGCTAAAAAACTTATTCCCATACCAATTGAATTTAAATTAGGATCAGACCCTAGGTTTCTTGCAAGATCACCCTTTATAGGTGTTTCAACTTTGATTACCTCTGCACCTAAATTTACTAACTGATAAGTACAGAAAGGACCTGCTAATACGTTTGTAAGATCTATAATTTTTTTACCATGCAAAGGTTTCATAAACTTTTCTTCTTTTTTAAGTATAATAAATAATTCATAAAAAACTATTAATGTATAGATTTATGATTTATATAGATTTTCCTATATTATGGAGTTTAATGTGAAGGATAACTGGACAAAAGGTAGTTGGAGAAATAAACCTATCATTCAAGTTCCTGATTATGATGATCAGGAACATTTAAATGATGTTGAAAAGCGTTTGTCTTCATATCCACCTCTAGTATTTGCAGGCGAAGCAAGGAATCTAAAGGAAGATTTAGCAAAAGTTTGTCGTGGTGAAGCATTTCTTCTTCAAGGTGGTGACTGTGCAGAGAGCTTTGCAGAACATCTACCCGATAATATAAGAGATACATTCCGAGTAATTTTGCAGATGGCCGTTGTTCTTACTTACGGCGCAGGAAGACCTATAGTCAAAGTTGGTAGAATGGCAGGTCAATTTGCCAAACCACGATCTTCGTCTGTTGAAAAAAAAGGTGAACTAGAACTACCAAGCTACCGTGGTGATATCATAAATAATATAGAATTTGATTTAGAGGATAGAAAGCCTGATCCTGAACGCCAAATAATGGCCTACAGGCAAGCAGCTTCCACATTAAATCTTTTAAGAGCATTTGCTCAAGGTGGTTATGCAAATCTTGATCATGTTCATCAATGGAATTTAGATTTTGTGAAAGAAAGTAGACAAGGAGAGGAGTATGAAGCGCTTGCTGAAAGAATTTCAGAATCTCTTGATTTCATGAATGCTGTAGGGATTAACTCTACAACTACTGCAAAGTTGAGATCAGTTGATTTTTACACAAGTCATGAGTCACTTCTGCTAGGGTATGAGGAGTCTTTAACAAGGTTGGATTCTACATCTGATGAATGGTACGATACATCAGCTCACATGCTTTGGATTGGTGATAGGACTCGTCAGCCTGATGGAGCTCATATTGAATTTGTTAGAGGAGTAAAAAATCCTATAGGTTTAAAATGTGGTCCATCTCTAGAGCCTGAAGAATTAATAAAATTAATTGATATTATTAATCCAGAAAATGAAGAAGGCAGATTAACTCTTATTACAAGATTTGGAGAAAATAATGTTGAAAAACACCTACCAGATTTAATTAGATTAATAAAATCAGAAGGTAAAAATGTTGTATGGTCATGTGATCCAATGCACGGAAACACAATAACATCTTCAAATGGATATAAAACAAGACCACTTGATAAAATTATCAGCGAAGTAAAAGATTTTATTGATATCCATAACTCAGAAGGTACATATGCTGGTGGTATCCATGTTGAAATGACTGGTCAGAATGTAACAGAGTGCACAGGTGGAACTCAAAAAATTTCTGAAGAGGACTTATCTGATAGATACCATACACATTGTGATCCAAGACTAAATGCAAATCAATCTCTTGATTTGGCTTTTTTAATTTCCGAAAGACTTAAAGAAATAAGATCTTAAAGTTAAGAAATATTAACCACCACCCTTCCTCTTACCTGTCCGTCCAAAATTAATTGAGCAAAATTCTGAACTTCATCAAGATTTGTTTCAACAACCATTTGAGCTAATTTTTCCATATCAAGATCTTTACTTAATCGGTCCCAAGCCCTCTCTCTTTTTGACATTGGCGCCATCACAGAGTCTATACCAACTAAGGAAACACCTCTCAAAATAAAAGGTAAAACAGTTGAAGGTAAATCCATGCCTTGAGCAAGACCGCAAGCCGAAACTGCACCACCATATTTAGTTTGAGCTAAGACATTTGATAGTGTTTGACTGCCAACAGAGTCAATTGCACCTGACCACCTTTCCTTTCCAAGAGGTTTTGAAGGTTCAGATAATTCATTTCTGTCAATTATAGAAGATGCTCCCAAGCTCTCTAAATACTCAGCTTCTGATAATCTACCAGTTGAAGCTATCACAGAATAACCAAGACTTGAAAGAAGTGAAATTGCAACTGAACCAACACCTCCTGAAGCTCCTGTTACAAGAATTTCACCGTTCTCAGGCTTAATACCAAAATCCTCAAGACCAAGGACACATAACATAGCTGTATAACCTGCTGTGCCAATTTGCATTGCTTGATGATTAGAAATATTTTCTGGTAATTTCAATAAATACTTTGAATTAACTCTTGCTCTCTCCGAATATCCTCCATAATGACTTTCAGATAATCCATAGCCATTTAATACAACCCTATCTCCCTCGGAAAATTTTGAATCCTCAGAGGATCTTACAACTCCACTAAAATCAATTCCTGGTATCATAGGAAAGCTTCTTACTATCGGAGAAGATCCTGTCATAGCAAGACCATCCTTATAATTTAAGGTAGAATGTGTAACATCTACAATTACATTCCCCTCCATAAGATCATCCTCTGAAATCTCAACAATGTTTAGATTCTGACCTTCTTCGTTTTTCTCAATTTTTAGTGCTCTAAATAAATCTGTCATAATATTATCCTTATCTAGCAAAACTCATTGGCTCGCCCAAAGGATCAAAAACAATATCGTCCTTCATAACAATATTATTTCTAATAATAGTCATTATGGGCCAACCTTTAACTTTCATATTATTGTATGGTGTCCAACCACATTTACTAGCTATCCAATCGTTTGTTATTACTCTTTCCTTATTCATATCTACAATAGTGAAATCAGCATCATATCCAATTGCAATTTTACCTTTCTCTTTAATTTTAAATAACTCCGAGGGATTATAGCTAGTAAGTTCAACAAACCTCTCTAGTTTTAATTTTCCATTATTTACATGATTTAACATTATTGGTACAAGTGTTTGAACTCCTGGCATACCTGAAGGTGAGTTTGGATATTCATTTTTCTTTTCTTCAATTGTATGGGGAGCATGATCAGATCCGATAATATCTGCTGTTCCATTATTTACTCCTTCCCACAATTTTTTTTGATGACTTAAATCTCTTATGGGAGGATTCATTTGTGCATAACTACCAAGATTGTCATAACAATCAGGTGCATTCAAGGTTAAATGCTGTGGGGTGATTTCAACAGAGGCTATATCTTTATTTTTTGATAAAAATTCTATCTCTTGCCCAGTTGAAACGTGAAGAATATGAATATTTTTTTTATTCTTTCTTGCAATATTAACTATTCTTTTAGTTGCCTTAAAGCATTGTTCATCATTTCTCCAAACTTCATGAGAATTTATATTACCGGCTATTTGAAATTCTATTCTTTCTTCCAATAAATCTTGATCTTCACAATGAAAAGAAGCTCTATTGTTAATACTTGAAACAATATTATTTAAATCACTTTCATCAGTCACTAATAACGAACCAACACTTAAACCCATAAAGACCTTAACTCCGCAGCAACCAGGAATCTTCTCTAACTCAGGTAATTCAAGATAATTTTCTTCAGTTCCTCCTGCATAGAAAGCATAATCACAAAAAAGCCTTCCTTTGGCTCTTCTTAATTTTTCTCTTAAAGCATCTTCATTTGTGGTGGCAGGGTTGGTATTTGGCATTTCAAATACACCGGTTATGCCCCCAAGAACAGCTCCCTTAGTTCCGGAATTCAGATCTTCTTTATATTCTAGACCGGGTTCTCTAAAATGAACTTGAGTATCTATTACACCGGGTAATAAATGAAGGTTAGTAAGGTCAATAATTTGACTTGCTTCTTCCTCAGAGAGATTGCCTATACTAACAATCTTTCCATCCTTAACAGCAATATCAGAAATATAAGTTTTATTATGGGTCACTATAGTTGACCCTTTATAGATTGTATCAAACGACATTGTTTCTTTTACCTTAATTCATTATAATTGATAACTGTAATTATGAAAGATTAATATCAATATGGAAAAAAAATTAATTAAATTATCCGATCGTTCAATACTAGAGGTGGAAGGTAGCGAGAGTGAAAAATTTCTTCAAGGTATAATTACTTGTAATGTTGAAAAAATAAAAAATAAATCTTCATATGGAGCAATTTTAACCCCACAAGGAAAGCTACTTTATGATTTTATTATTTCAAGAAAAGCTAAAAAAATTTTTATAGATATATCTAGACCAAATATTGATAATTTTATGAAATTATTAAATATGTATAAACTAAGGTCAAATATAGTATTGAGTAAACGAGAGGACTTATCAGTTTTTGTTGGTATAGATAACAACAATGTTGATAAGGAAAATGTTGATCCAAGATTAGCAACTATTGGTTCAAGAAAAATTTTAGATTCCAGTTATGAATATTACTCTAATGATAAAATTTTATATGAAAAAAAATTAATCAAACTAGGAATTGCTGAAGTCGGGGATGAAATAAAACCAGGTGAAATTTTTCCAATTGAAGCAAATTTAGACTACTTAAACGGGATCGATTTTCAAAAAGGCTGCTTTATAGGTCAAGAAGTGAGTTCAAGGATGTATAGAAAAGGAAAGACAAAGAAAAGAATTGTTGGTTTTACAAGTAACGATAGCTTTACTAATAATGATGAATTAGTTTATAATAATAGAACAATTGGCACGGTGATAAAGAAAATAGAAGATTATGGTATAGCTTTAATCAAAATAGATAAACTTATTAATCCCGAAAGAGAGACAATCACAATTACAAGTAAAGATGAGAAAAAGAAAATTGACATTAATATGCCAAGCTTCTTCCCAATTTAGATATTAAAAATATGAAAGAACAAGATACAAAAAATAAAGATTTTTTATCAGGGCCTGAAATACTCAAAGAAATGAATATTTCTTGGTCAGAAAATATGTTTAAAGAAACTAAAGATCAATACAATAAAGTTTCTAGAATTATTCCTGAAATTGAATGGCCCTTTTTTGCACCTTATATTAAAGCAATTAATATTCTTAAAAAAGATATGAATGCAGTTATTTTAGCGCATAATTATCAAACACCAGAAATTTTTCATTGTATCAGCGATATTAGAGGTGACTCTTTGCAGCTTGCCAAAGAAGCTGGGAAAGTTGATGCCGATATAATCCTTCAATGCGGTGTTCATTTTATGGCAGAAACATCTAAGCTCTTAAATATGGATAAAACTGTTCTTATACCTAGTATGGATGCAGGATGCTCATTAGCAGAGTCAATCACTGGTGCAGATGTAAGAAAAATCAAAGAAGAAAATCCAAATATACCAGTTGTTACTTATGTGAATACATCGGCCGAAGTCAAGGCTGAGTCAGATGTTTGCTGCACATCATCAAATGCTCTCGATATAGTTAACTCACTTGAGTCGGATGAAGTAATATTTTTACCTGATGAGTATCTTGCTTTAAATGTTGCAAAGGAAACAAAAAAGAAAATTATAATGTGGAAAGGAAGATGTGAGGTTCATGAGGAATTCACTCCTGAGGAAATAATTGAATTCAGAGAAAATGAACCTGGGGTAAAAGTCATAGCTCACCCTGAATGCTCTCCAGAGGTTGTGGCTCAATCAGATTTTTCAGGCTCAACATCCGCTATGATTAAGTGGGTTAAAGATAATCAACCAGAAAAGGTTTTAATGGTCACAGAGTGTTCTATGAGTGATAATATTTCAGTTGAAAACCCAAATGTAGACTTTGTGAGACCATGCAATTTATGCCCTCACATGAAGACTATAAATTTAGAAAATATTCTTGAATCTCTCTGGAATAAAAAAGTTGAAGTTAAAGTAAATCCTGAAGTTGCAATCAAGGCAAAACAAGCAATTGTTAAAATGATTGAATTATGATTACAAACAAACCATTAGAATTCTCATTAGAAAAAATTGTTAAAGATGCGCTTTATGAGGACCTTGGTCAGCAAGGTGATATTACTAGCAATTCAATTATAGACAAAAATCTAGAAAATAATTTTGTTTTAAAATCTCGATCTGAGGGAGTTATTTCTGGATTACAAGTTGCTGAATTATCTTTCATAACTCTTGACAGTGGATTAAGTTTTGAAAAAAATATAGACAATGGTTTAAATGTTCAAAAAGGTGATATTATAGCAACAGTTACTGGAAATTCATCTTCAATTCTTAGCGCTGAAAGAACGGCTTTAAATTTTTTAAGTCATTTATCAGGAATAGCATCAGCAACATACGAAATGGCAAGCTTGATATCGGAAACAAATACAAAAATTGTTTCAACTCGAAAAACTACACCAAACCTTAGAATATTAGAAAAATTTGCTGTTAAAGATGGCGGGGGCATGAATCATCGCTTTGGTTTATATGATGGAATATTAATAAAAGATAATCATCTTGCACTTTCAGGATCTATTAGTAATTCTGTATCTCTAGCTAGAGAAAAATGTGGCCATATGGTTAATATAGAGGTCGAAGTTGATAATTTAGATCAATATATGGAGGCATTAGAAACACAAACAGATGCAATTCTTCTAGATAATTTCAATATAGAAGATTTAATAAAAGCAGTTAGCTTAAATAAAAAAAATATAATATTGGAAGCATCTGGAAAAATAACAAAAGATAATATTCTTGAAATAGCAAAAACTGGTGTGAACTTAATTTCTTCTGGTTGGCTTACCCATTCATCACCTTCACTAGATATAGGCCTAGATTTTTCTTGAGGTATTTATAATGAAAAATTTAAAATCTATTTTTATTACTGGTGCAGCTGGAGGAATGGGACGTTCAACAGCAAAACTTTTTTTGGAAAAAAATTGGTTTGTTGGTTGTTTTGATAATAATAAAGAAAAACTTTTAGAGTTAGAAAATCAACTCGGTAATGACAATATAGTATACGATGTATTAGATGTTACAAATAAAGAGAATTTTCAAGAATGTATTAATAATTTTTCCTTAAGATCCGGAGAAAAACTAGACATACTTTTTAATAATGCAGGAATTACTGAAGGAGGTTTTTTTGATGAAGTTCCTTATCAGAAACATATGGAAATTATTAATATAAATATTATCGGTGTGATAAATGGAATATATTCTGCTGCAAATTTATTAAAAAATACACCTAATTCCTTATGTATTTCAACATCTTCCAGCTCTGGAATAATGGGAATGGAGATGATAGCCTCTTATTCTGCTTCAAAACATGCTGTAAAAGGCTTAACTGAGTCACTTTCATCAGAGTTTCAAAGATTTGACTCGAGAGCTTCTGATATTCTCCCTGGTGTTATTGATACACCAATGATTAGTGACGAAATAAGAAAAAATTTACCTAAAGATGGTATCTGGAGATTGATTTCATCAGAAGAAATAGCAAAAACTGTTTGGAATGCTTATCAATCAAATAAGATTCATTGGTACGTTCCTGAGGAATTGGAGGATCTTGAAAAAGAGGTCGCTGAAAACCCTCAAAAAGCTAGAGAACTTTTAAAAACATCAGGTCCTTTAAGTAATGATTAAGTATTTTGTTGATTTATAATCTCTTTAGTCTCTTTTAGAAAACTCAAAACGTTATTTATTTCATTTTTATTAATTTCTTTACACCAACCTATAATTTCATTTAACGATAATGGTAAATCAGGAATAATTGTTGGAGTTTCTCCAATATATACCTCACCATTTTCACCATTAATGGTGATAACCTCTTCTTCAGTAATAAACTTACCTCCGCAGTGAAATCTTTTATTATCTATATCAATTTTTATATCTCTTGCACCTGTAACACATGTTTTACCTAAACCTCTAGCAACAACAGCTGCGTGACTAGTCATACCTCCATGAGAGGTTAAAATTCCTGAGGAGGCATGCATCGCTTTTATATCATTTGTATTTGTCTCTTTTAAAACTAAAATTGTTTTTTCTTTTTTATTTTTAAATTTAATTAAACCTTCAAAATCAAATACAACGAATCCTGAAACTACCCCTAAAGAGGCTGGGAGTCCCCTAGTTAATATTTCATTTTTATTTTTTGGATCAATAATAGGTGATAATAATTTTTCAATTTTTTCAACATCTAAAGATAAAATAGCTTCCGTTTTTGTTATTAATTCCTCTTTAACCATATCACAAAAGATTACTAGAGAAGCCTCAATATTTGATTCTGCTCTTCTTGATTGTAAAATCCATAATTTTTTAGCCTCTATTGTGAATTCAATATCTTGGACACATGAAAAATAATTTTCTAATTTTTTAGAAAATTTTTCTAATGCTTTATAACAATCAGGAAATTTTTCTTCTAAAGAAAGTATTGTTGAAGGAGATTCGTTTTTATCAATATTGCTTATAACCCAGGGTGTTTTAAAGCCAGAGACAATGTCCTCACCCTGAGATCTAATAATATACTCACCTTTCAATCTTTTTTTTCCATCCTGAGGGTTTCTAGAAAAAACTACCCCAGTTGCACTTTCATCATCTAAATTTCCAAAGACCATTCTTTGAATATTTACTGCTGTACCAAAATCATCAGGAATTTGATTTATTTTTCTGTAATCAATTGCCCTCTCATTAAACCAAGATTCCATAACTGCCTTGATGCTTAAGGTCAGCTGCTCATCCACATCCTCTGGAAAAGGTCTTCCAATTCTCTCTTCAATTAAAATTAAATATTGATTACATATTTCTTCAATATCGTTCACTTCTAAATCTTTTTCAAACTGAAGACCGGCACCTAAGAGGTAGCTATCTAAAATCTCATCAAAATAAAAATGTTCAATTTTATATACCACATGAGAAAACATATGAAGAAAACGCCGCCATGTATCCCATGCAAATAGAGATTTATTTTGTTTTTCATAAAATTTAAGTACTTTCCTATTAAAACCAATATTTAAAATAGTATCAAGCATACCTGGCATTGATTTTTGTGATCCTGATCTTACTGAAAGCAGCAAAGGGTTCTCAGTAGAGCCGAACTTACAATTAGACATTTTTTCTAATTTTAAAATATTTTCTGCTAACTCATTTTCAAATTCAACTGGAAAGGATTTATTTTTTTGAAAATAATGGTTCAATGTTGTTAAAATTGTAAAACCTTGGGGAACAGGTAATCCTAAACCTGTCATCAGGTTTAAACCAACACCTTTATTACCTAATAATTCAGCTGGATTTTTTACTTCATCAATATTTTTATTAAAACTGTAAATCCATTTTTCCATTTATACGGTATGCCTATAAAAGATTTTTTTGAAAATAATGAGGCGCTTCACTAAGACCTACTCTAACTTGTTCCATTGTATCTCTATCTCTTACGGTAATTGTGTCGTCATCTAAACTTTGAAAATCAACTGTTATGCACATTGGAGTACCTATTTCATCATGTCTTCTATAGCTTTTGCCAATATTACCTGAATTATCTAATAAAACTCGTCCTAGTTTCAAACTTTGAAGCATTCTTTTGATATCCAAAGCTTTTGCTACAATTTCATCATTATTTCTTTTTAAAGGTATTATAGCTGCCTTAATCGGAGAAAGATGTGGTTTAAGCGCAAGAAGTGTTCTTTCTTTACCATCATCAAATTTTTGAATTTTGTAAGCTTCATTCAAAACTGCTAAAACACCTCTGTCCACACCTGCTGAAGGCTCAATAACAAAAGGAATAACCCACTCATTAGTTTTTTTATTTTGAATTGCTAATTTAGTAACTGAATGTTCATTTTTAATAACCCTGGATTCAATTTGAAAATCTTTTTGATGCCTGGTATGTGAACCAATATCAAAGTCAGTTCTGTTAGCAATTCCCTCAAGCTCCTCAACTCCATGAGGAAATTTATACATAATATCTATAGTTTTCTTTGAATAATGTGAGAGATCTTTTTTAGGAACATCAATTATCTGAATACTTTCTTTGCTTATCCCTTGATTTTCCCACCATTCAACTCTTTTTTCTACCCATTTTTCGTGCCAAGCCTCATCAGTACCTGGCTCAACAAAGAATTCTAGTTCCATTTGCTCAAACTCCCTGACTCTAAAAATAAAATTTCTAGGAGTGATTTCATTACGGAATGCTTTACCCATTTGAGCTATTCCAAAAGGTAAAACTCTTGAGGTTGAGTCAACTACATTCTTAAAGTTGGTAAAAATTTGCTGGGCAGTTTCAGGTCTTAGGTAAGCATAATTTGATCCATCATCAACAGGTCCCACATTGGTTTTAAACATCAGATTAAATGGTCTTGGTTCAGTAAGATTGTCTGAACCGCATGAGGGACAAAGATTGTCCTTAATGTGATCAGCCCTCCATCTTGATTTACAATCTTTGCAATCCACAAGAGGATCAGTAAATGTTTCTTCATGTCCTGAATATTTAAGAACATGTGGATGAGTTAAAATAGAGGAATCCAGACCTTCAACGTCATCTCTCTCATACACCATAGAGCTCCACCAAGAATTCTTTAAGTTGTTCTTAAGCTCTACACCAAGTGGTCCATAGTCATATAAACCTTGAAGACCACCATAAATTTCATTTGTCTGATATATAAAGCCTCGTCTTTTACACAAAGAGACTAACTCATCCATATTTTCAGCACCCACAGCTAACCTCCATAAATATAAAAACTAAACTTATATTATTTTATATTATTCTGATTTCAATAAATAGCACTAAAGACTTAATGATTGAAACCAATTCCATTTCTTAATAACCTATCTATCTTTTTTGGAATTTTACCATCTTTATTTGTTAAGATTAAACCTTGATTATATGTTAAAGGTCTTTTTGAATCTCTAACTCCGCTTATAATAACCCTAGATGCTTTTTTGTCTTTTTTTGGAAAAATTGGAGTAATTTTTATATCCCCTAATTTTTTTGAGAATAAAGATAACATTTCTGGAAGATTTTGAATATGATTTATAAAGGTTATTGTTCCACCTGATTTAGAAAAAGTAAGAGCTCTTTTTAACCATATATCAAAAGTCTTTTTATTACCGATATTTGCAATTCTCTTATTTTTATTAGTTGGTTCAAATAATTGTTCTTCAATAAAATATGGAGGGTTTGCATAAATTTGATCAAATGAGTGACGTTCAATAAACTGATAATCTTCAATTTTTCCTTCAATGTCGCCAGCAAAAACTTTAATATTTTTTTTGAAATTATTTATTTTTATATTTTTTTTTGAAATTTTTAACATTTCGCGGTCATTTTCTATTCCAATAATATCTAGATTGGGAATTCTTTTTGCTAAACAAAGGGAAACAACACCTGTGCCAAAACCAAGCTCTAGACAAAAATCCCCCTCTTTAGCTTTAATTGCAGAAGCCAATAATACAGAGTCATGTCCAGCTCTAAAACCTTTCTTTAGCTGGTATATCTTTAGTTTTCCTCCTAAAAAATTATCTAATGTTTCTATTTTACTCATCAATATTAATTATAAATTATCTGTATTTTCATTTTTATTTGTTTAAAGACTACCCATACAATCTATGTTACATAGATAGCAAAATATGTTTAAGGTAAGCATTATGGTAAAAATAAGTAAAGCAGATCTATCACTTCATAATCTTAAAAAATTAATTAAAAAAGAATTCAATGAAACTAATAAATTAATTAAAAATCAAATTAATAGTGATGTTAATAGAATACCAAAATTATCAAAACATATAATTGATCTTGGGGGTAAAAGACTAAGACCCATGTTAACAATCTCATGTGCAAAAATGCTTAAAATTAGAAATAAGAACCATATAAAGCTAGCTGCTGCAGTCGAATTATTACATACAGCAACACTTTTACATGATGATGTTGTGGATGAGAGTATTTACAGAAGAGGAGAAAAAACATCCCATACTTTGTGGGACAATAAATCAAGTATTTTAGTTGGTGACTTTTTGCTAGGTAAGGCCTTTCAGCTTATGGTTGAGACCAATTCTATTGAATGCTTAAGTATACTGTCAAAAGCTGCGGCAATAATTGCTGAAGGAGAAGTTTTACAATTAGTTGAGACTAATAATATAAATATTAAAGAGACTAATTATATAAAAATAATAGAGTCTAAAACCGCAGCTCTTTTTTCAAGCGCTTGTGAGGTTGGTGGCGTTGTATCAGGGGCAAATAAATCCCAAAAAAAGAAGCTTTTTAATTTTGGTAAAAATCTTGGCACAGCATTTCAATTAACTGATGATGCTCTCGACTATGAAGGATCTTCGAGTAAAATGGGTAAAAGTAATGGTGATGATTTTTATGATGGAAAAATCACTCTTCCAGTTATTTTAGCTCTGAAGAATGCTGATAAACAAGAAAAAGATTTTTGGGAAAAAACATTCAATAAAAAAGTAAGAAATAAAACTGATCTTAGAATTGCAAAAAAAATAATAAAAGATAAGAATACAATCAGTCAAACTCTTAAATTAGCCAATGAATATGGTGAAAAAGCAAAGTATATTATGAAAGATTTTGAGAGCAACCCTATAAGAAATGCTTTAATAGATTTGGTAGATTTCTCTTTGATTAGAAATCATTAAGTTTTGTTTTTTTTATAACCCAACCTGGAAAATTTTTTTCGAAGTAACTTGACGCTAAATCAATTTCTTTTTCATCAAAAATTCCAAAACAAGCTGAACCTGAGCCAGTCATAGCAGAAAAAATAGCATTTTTTTTATTTAAAGAATTTAAAATATCAGAAATTATTGGATAATTTCTAATTGCAATATTCTGCAAATCATTACTGAATTTTTTAAAAAAATTATAACTATCTGTGCCTGAATTTTTTTCAATCCAATCTTTAGTTTCAACTAAATTTTTTTCTTTAAAATCTCTAGTATTTATTAAATTAAAAATTTCTTTTGTAGAAATATTTATCGATGGGTAAATAATTAATAAATTATAAATATTATTATAATCCAACTCTATTATTTTTTCACCTCTTCCGTAGGCAATAAGTGGTTTTGAAATAATGCAAGCGGGAATATCAGATCCAATCTCAGACCCTAGATTTATCATATCCATTTTCGATAGTTTTAGATCTAAAAAACTATTTAACATACGTATTAAAGCAGCAGAGTCAGCTGAGCCACCGCCTAAACCAGATCCTAAAGGTATATTTTTTTTTAGTATTAATTTAAAAGGTGGTAAATCAGTCAACTTTAAATATTTTTTTACAGCTTCAATAGTTTTTAATATTAAATCATCTTTATAAGGTATCTTTTCAAATGAAGAATGAATTTCATAATCAAAAAAATCTGATTTTGTTAATATTAGGTGGTCTGAAAGATTGCTAAAGCAGATAAAGCTGATGAGCTGATGAAAATTGTTTTCTTTCTTGCCAGTGAGGTTTAAAGAAATGTTTATTTTTGATTTTGCTTCCTCAATAATTTCCATAAATATTTAAATACCTACATACCTCCGTATAAAGGACCTTCACCACCTTGAGGAGCAACCCAATTTATATTTTGAGAAGGATCTTTAATATCACAAGTTTTACAATGAACACAATTTTGAGCATTAATTTGCAAACAGTTTTCATCATTTTCCCCTGATTTTATAATTTCATAAACACCAGCAGGACAGTATCGTTGAGCAGGCTCAGCATATTCAGGCAAATTAAAACTTATTGGTATTGATGGGTCTTTTAAAGTTAAATGACAAGGTTGATCTTCTTCATGATTAGTATTTGATAGAAAAACCGAAGATAATTTATCAAAAGAAAATTCTCCATCTGGTTTTGGATATTCTATTTCTTCACAATCAGATGCTTTTCTTAAGGTTTTATAATCTGGCTTATTATGGCCAAGAGTGAATGGCATTGTAATACCAAAAGTACTTAACCACATATCGAAACCGCTTAAAAATGTACCTAATAAAGGACCGTATCTTGATTGATAAGGCTTAACATTTCTTACTTTTTTAAGTTCTTTAAAAATTCTACTTTTTTCATATTTCAACTGGTAATTTTCAAGATCATTACTTTTATCTTGGTCTATTTCTTTTTCGATTATAGCCTCTGCTGCTAACATTCCAGATTCCATAGCATTGTGAGTACCTTTAATTTTTGGATAATTTAAAAAACCAGCTGAGCATCCAATTAAAGCACCGCCAGGAAAATTAAGCTTAGGAACTGACTGATAGCCACCAGTTGTAATTGCCCTGGCCCCATAAGATAGTCTCTTTCCTCCTTTAAGAATTTTTTTAACAGAAGGATGTGTCTTAAATTGTTGAAATTCATCAAAAGGAGATGCATAGGGATTCGTATAATTTAAATGAATTACATATCCAATAGAAACAAGGTTATTATCAAAATGATATAAAAATGATCCACCATTTGTACCGTCACTTAAAGGCCAACCCATAGAATGTTCAACCAAACCCTCAGAAAAATTTTCTTCTTTAATTTCCCAAACTTCTTTGAGGCCAATCGCATATTTTTGAAAATCTTTTCCATCTGAAAGGTTAAAATTATCAATTAAAAACTTAGATAGTGACCCTCTAGTTCCTTCAGAAAATAAAGTAAATTTAGCATGCAATTCCATACCAGCTTCCCACGAATCCTTAGCATCTCCATCCCTGGAAACACCCATATCGCCTGTAGCCACACCTTTAACACTATTATCATCGTTAAATAAAACCTCTGCAGCACTAAATCCAGGATAAATTTCTACGCCTAGACCTTCTGCAACTTCACCCAACCATTTGCAAACACTTCCTAAGCTTACAATATAATTGCCATGATTTTTCATAAGAGGTGGTAATATTATTTGAGGTATAGAAAAAGACCAGTCTTTACCAAAATATGAAAGTTTATCTTTTTTAACTTTAGTTTTTATCGGGCTATCCATTTCTTGCCAGTTAGGAAGCAATCTATCAAGAGCAACGGTTTCTATAACAGCTCCTGATAAAATATGAGCACCTACCTCGCTAGCTTTCTCTAAAACACAGACTGAGAGATCCAAGTCATTTTTTTGAGCCAATTGTTTTAATTGTATCGCTGCTGATAAACCGGCTGGGCCTGCACCAACTATTAAAACATCATACTCCATGGACTCGCGAGAAGTAGAATCCAAAACTTGGCCTTGTCTTGCATTTAGTTCATTTAAAGGTAAATTATCCATATTCTATCCTCTAACATATTTAAATATATTAATAAAACTGATATAATGTGAATTATCATGAGTTTTACTTATATAAAAGCATCTTTTAAGCGATTCATTTAAACAATGGTAGCTTCTAATATGCATAAAATATTAAATGATCTCAAATGGCAAATTGAAGCAGGCATTGATGAAGTCATTTCAGAAACACCAATGAGATTTTATGAAGATAATATAATAAAAGAAAATAAAAAAACTGAAAATACTTCTCCTGCTAACCTAGATCAGCTTACGAATCTTAATGATTTATACGAATACCTATCAAGCTCAATAGAATGTGAGTTAAAAAATATCTCTAAGAATTCAATTAAAATCCAAGGTAATTTAAATTCGAAAATAATGATAATTACCAATATCCCATCTCCTGAAGAAGATAAAGAAGGAAAGGTATTAATTGGTAAAAATTATAATTTATTTATTAATATTTTATCATCAATAGATTTATCATTAGATAGTCTTTGCTTTACACCAATTATTCCATGGAAAACCCCAGGCGAAAGAGAATTAAATGAAAATGAGATTGAACTTTTATTACCATTTATAAAAAAACAAATTGAAATAATTAAACCTAGAATTTTAATTTTTTTAGGAGCTGACCCAATAAAATATATTCTTCAAAAAGACACTGGTATTTTAAATTCAAGGGGAAGTTTTTTGGATTATACGTATGGTGATTCAACCATTCCATGCTTACCTATTCTTACTCCTGATTTCCTCATGAGAAGGCCTGAATATAAAAGAGAAACGTGGAATGATTTAATAATATTATCAAAAAAGATTAAGGAATTAAATTTACAATGAATAATACTATTTCGGAATTCATAAAACTTAATATTTGTATTTTAACTATTTCAAGTTCGAGGACTTCAGCAAATGATAAATCAGGTGATGTTTTAGAAAAAAAAATTAGTGAATTTGGTCACTTAATTTATGAAAGACAAATTGTTAAAGATGACAAGAATGAAATACAAAAAAAAATTATAGACTGGGGTAATAATAAAAAAATTGATGTCATAATAACAACAGGTGGAACAGGATTAACTGGAAGCGATGTAACACCAGAAGCATTAGGAGATATTTTTGAAAAAACTATTGATGGTTTTTCAATTATTTTTCACCAAATTTCTTATAAAAAAATAAAGACGTCTACTATTCAATCCAGAGCAACCGCAGGCATATATAATAATAAGTTTATTTTCGCTTTACCCGGCTCTCCAAGTGCTGTTAAAGATGGGTGGGATGAGATTTTAAAATTCCAATTAGATAGTAGGCACAAGCCATGTAATTTTGTTGATATAATGCCTAGATTAACAGAGGATTAATAATTAGAGGTTATCTTTAAGATCAGAAATACTTTTATCTATCAATTCAGAAGCTACATTATCATCAATATTTTCCTTTAAATATTCTTTTGCAATAATTAACGATAATTCTGATGCTTTAGTTTTTACCTCTCTAATCGCCTCATCCCTAGCTTGAGAAATTTTAAGATCAGCTTGTTTTCGTTTTCTTTGAATTTCTTCTTTGAGTAAGTTATTTGACTTTTCAGTTATTAAAGCAGCTTGTTCGGATGCCTGTTTTAAAATCTCTTCAACCTCCGCATCACACTGTTCTAACTTTCTTTTTTCTGTTGCAAGAAGTTTTTGTGCTTCTTCATGAAGAATCCTTGCCTCATCGAGCTCTTTTTTAATCTTCTCAGATCTATCATCCAAGGACTTAATAATTGTAGATGGAAGTCCCGCCCAAATAACAAAAATAACAAACAATACAAAAGATAAAGCTACAAAAAAAGTTGCATCAAACATATAACACCTACCTTAATTTAAATCTTTAGAAAATTTATTTAAATCTCTTTTATCAACCTTCTTCACATAAAGATTATTAATAATTTCTTCAGCAATATCTTCAGCAAGGTTTGAAGCCTCTTTTAAGGCTTCAGCTTTACCTTTGTTAATTTTTTCTTCAGAAGAAGATATTTCTTTAGACATATTTTCTTCAAATTTTTTTCTTTCGGAGGAAACTATATCTAAACTTTTCTGCCTCTCATCCATAAGCTTTTTTTGTGACGAGGATCTTGCATCTTCAAGTTTAGACTTTAGCTCATCAACAACTTTTTCCGCTTCTAAAGATAAAGCTTTGGCCTCGTCAAGGTCATCAGTAATTGTATCGTTTCTCTCTTCAATTACATCAGATATTCTTGGTAAAGCTATTTTTGATAGCACAATATACAAAAAGCTAAGACACAAGAATAACCAAAAAAGCTGAGGAATGAATGTTGTAAAGTCTAATTGAGGCATAAAATTTTTTAAAAATTAAAGAACAAATAAAAGAATTAATGCAACTAATAATCCAAACAAACCAGTCGCTTCTGCTAGCGCAAAGCCTAGTAATAGATTTGGAAATTGGGCTTGTGCAGCACTTGGATTTCTCAAGGCTCCCTGAAGATAACTACTAAAGATAAGTCCTATTCCAATACCTGCTCCAGCTAGAGCCATACATGCTATTCCAGCACCTATATATTTTGCTGCTTCTGCTTCCATTTTAATCTCCTTATTTAAAAATTAATAATATTGTTATAATTATATTTAATGCATATGCAATGAGTCATTCAAATAAATACAAGTTAATATTGTAAAAACGTATGCTTGTAAAAATGCTATTAAAATTTCCAGTCCAGTGAATGCAACCATTACACCAAGAGGTAACCATCCACCTACAAAACCCAAAGATAGAACGAAGCCAGAAAAAACCTTTAGCATAGTATGACCAGCCATCATATTTGCAAACAATCTTACAGATAAGCTAATGGGCCTTGTAAAATAAGAAATAACCTCGATAACAACTAAAAGGGGTAGCATAAAAACAGGGACACCCTTTGGAGCGAAATAACTAAAAAAGCCAAATCCGTGCTTTACAAAGCCTACAATTGTTACAAGTAAGAAAATTAGAAATGCTAAAGCAAATGTTACCGCGATATGACTTGTTACTGTAAAACTGTATGGCATCATTCCAAGCATATTTAAAAAAAGCACAAACATAAAAATAGTAAAAATAAAGGGGAAGTATTTCTTTCCTTCCTGACCAACATTCTGCCTAACCATATTAGAAACAAACTCATACGATAGTTCTACCAATGATTGCATTCTAGAAGGGATTAATGCTTGTTTTCTAACAAAGAAAATTGAAAAAAAGCTTATCAGAATAACAGAAATAACCATAAATAGAGCAGAATTTGTGAAAGAAATATCTAATCCACCAACATTTAATTCAAAATATCTTGAAATTTCAAACTGGTGCATTGGATCAGCAGGAAAGGATCCTGCAGAGTGATGATCGTCTATATTATCAGCTGAAGCCATTTAAATTATATTCCTTAAATTTAAGACTCGTTATTCATATTCTTAGCAGTCTTAATAACATTTATTATCCCAGCTGCAATACCTAAAATAAAAAAAATTAAAAAAAACCATGGCTGAGATCCTAGCCACTTATCTAGCGACCAACCCATAACAGAGCCTACCACGATACCTGACACAAGTTCAGTGCTTAATCTAAAGGCCAAACCAATTGAATTTCCTCGTTTTTCAATATTTTCAGATGTTTTTACAAGCCTTTCCTTTTCTTTAAGTTCATCTATTTTTGATATCAAATCAGATGCATCTAATTTTTTTTTACCTTCCGGATTTAAATCTTTTTTGGCCAAAATTTTTACCTAAAATATTCTTTTTACAATCTTATCCTATCTTACGAAATTTTTCTGCAGTCTTTAAGTCTACTGACACTAATTTACTAATTCCTTTTTCCTGCATAGTAACTCCAAAAAGACGATCCATACGAGACATAGTTAATGCATGATGAGTGATAATAAGAAATCTAGTGTTAACACTTTTAGACATATCTTCAATTAAATCACAGAATCTTTCAACATTAGCATCATCTAATGGTGCATCAACTTCATCCAAAACACATATAGGAGAAGGATTTGTAAGAAAAACTGCAAATATCAGCGATATAGCAGTAAGTGCCTTTTCTCCACCAGAAAGAGATTCCATGGACTTAAGTTTTTTTCCTGGTGGTTGAGCTAACATCTCCAAACCAGCCTCCAAAGGGTCATCAGAGTCAACAAAATTTAATTCCGCATGACCTCCACCAAAAAGTTTTTTAAAAACATTTTGAAACTTTTCATTAACTTCATTAAATGCCAATTTCATTCTTTCTCTGCTTTCTTGATTTAAACCAGAAATTCCTTTCTTTAATTTTGATATCGCTGCATCTAGATCTTCTCTTTCAGATTTAGTTTCATCAAAACGGTCTTGAACCTCCTCGAGTTCATCGTCAGCTCTTAGATTTACACCCCCTAAAACCTCCCTTTCATTCTTAAATCTTTCAAAATTTTGTTCAGCTGTTATTTCATCTGGTCTAGGATTGTCTTCGCTAAAATTTACTAATTCCAGTAATTGATTATTATTTAACTTTAGATCTCTATCAATTTGACTAATGATTTCATCTTTTTTTTCACGATTATTTTGAAGTAAAGTCTCAAGCCTTGCTTCAGACTCTCTATGCTGCGCCTCTTGCTCTACAACATCTCTTTGCTTTGATCTCATAGAGTTAATTTTATTTTCTAAATCAGTTAGTTTATCTTCAGAAGCTAATTTTTCTAACCTAGCCTTCTCTATAAGAGAATTAAGAGTATTTTTCTTTTTATCAATCTCCTCAGGAAGACTAGTATAATTATTTTTCTCATTTTTATAATTTTGTATACGTTCCTCAAGAGAGGATATTAAATCAATAGCTTGAGGTATTTTCTTTTCAATATCACCCTTACTTTCTATTTCTGTACTGATTCTATCTAAATCAATCTTAAGAGTGGTAATAGTTTCCTGATATTCCTCACCTATTTTGCGAAGTTTTTCAATACCGCCAAACTCGATCTCAAAACTATCTATAGAGCTTTTAATTTCTGCCAATTGCTTACGATTATCATTACTTTCAGAATTAAATTCCTCAAGTTTATTATTCAATATTGATAATTCATTTTTAGATTTAATTATTTTTTCTGCATTATCTTCTTTTGCATCAATCTGCGTGTTAACCCTATCTAACTCTATTTTTGAATTTGTGATTGATTCTTGAATATCAGAGCTTTTTTTACGAAGCTTTTCAATATCTTCGTGCTTAATTTCAAAGTCTTTAATTGACTGATTAATTTCATCTAATTTATTTCTTTGTTGAAGCCGCTTAACTGCAGAACTTGATGAGCTTGAAGAAACAACCAAGCCATCCCATCGCCATAAATCACCCTCTTTTGAAACCAACCTTTGTCCAAAATTTAAATCTGACATTAATTTCTGTCCGTCTTCTTTTTTAACCAGGCCTGTTTGTCTTAGTCTCCTATTAACCACATTTGATCCTTTAATAAAGCTTGATAAAGGCTCGCAATTCTTCGGTAAGGATAATTCTTCAGAAAAATCCCCTAAATATTCCCAATGTATTGGTTGATCATTATCGACTGAATAATAGAGCTCGTCGCCCAGTAGAGCATCTAATGCATTTTCAAATCCAGGTTCAACTTCTAATTTATCTATTAGAGAATTTTTAACATCCAAACTAGAGCCAAGTAATTTTTCCAAAACATTTTTCTGAGAATAAAGATCAACAATATTGTTAATAAGACTTTCATTTTGATTTAACTCATCGGTCTTTTTATTAATCAGCTCTCTAATTTGATTATCCTTCTGGGATAGAGAGTCCAAATTATTCTCACTTTTTGATAGGTTATTTAAACTATCATGATAGTCTTTTTCTCTTTTTATTTGAGACAAAATAGAATCAATAATTTCTTTATTATTATCTGTAATTTTTTCTAAATTCTCTTTTTGAGAATATTTAGATGAAAAATTATTAATTTTTTCATTATTAGCTTTTAACAATGATAAATTTTCATCGATTTGAATTTGGATTTGACTTTTCTTCTTAATTTTTTCTTCTGTATTGCTATATGCTGAAAGAGAGTTTTTTAAATCTATTAAAATTTCATTCTCTCTTTCTAATTGAGAAGAGGTTGATAATATAAAATCATCTAACTCAATTATTCTTTGTTCTTGTCTCATTAACTCTTTATCCAAACCCTCCATCTCAATTATTAATCTTTGAAACTTAGCAGCGTCTGAAGCGGATTTTTCCTTGAGAGGTTTTAATTCATCTACTAATTGAATTTCTTCAGTATTAATTCTTGATAAAGAATTAATAGTATCTTGGTGATTTTTTTTTGCGTCATTATATTTTTTATTTGAATCATCCAACTCTTCATTTATGAGTTCTAATTTTACCGCCAGAACTATTGCCTGAGCATTACGAATTTCTTCAGACAAAGTTTTATACCTTGTGGCTTCTCGGGCCTGTTTTCTTAAAGACCTAATTTGAGAAGACAGTTCTTTTAAAACATCATCCAGACGATTAATATTATTATTTGCAGCATTTAATCTTAACTCAGCCTCATGACGTCGAACATGAAACCCTGATATTCCAGCAGCCTCTTCTAAAATTTTTCTTCTCTGTTCAGGTTTTTGGCTAATTAATTCATCAATTTGACCTTGACGAACAAGTGATGGTGATCTTGCTCCAGTTGATACATCAGCAAAAAACATTTGGATATCTCTTGCCCTTATGTCCTTTCCATTTACTCTATATGCAGACCCTGATTCTCTTTCAATTCTTCTAATTATTTCTATATTATCTTCTTTATTGTAATCATTAGGAGCATTTCTATCTTTATTATCGAGAATTAATGAAACTTCAGCAAAATTTCTAGCTGGCCTATTCTCTGTTCCAGAAAAAATAACATCATCCATGGCATCTGTTCGCATAGACTTATATGAGGTCTCGCCCATAACCCACCTTAAAGCCTCTACAAGGTTAGATTTTCCACATCCATTTGGTCCTACAACACCAGTTAGTCCTTCATTTATATTTACCTCAACAGGGTCAACAAATGATTTAAAGTTTGAAATACGTAATTTTTTAAAATCCAATTTTATTCCTTTATTTTATTTCATTAAGAATATTTTCATATTCCAAAGGTTGAATTTTTTTGCCATTAACAAAAACTGTAGGTGTCCCGGTTATACCAAAACTATTACTAGCTAAGCTCATATTAGTTTCTATCAATTTAATTAATTCTTTGTTACTAAGACATTGTTCAGTTTCATCAAGCGTAAGACCAAAATTTTTAGCTATAGATATTATTCCCTCATATCCTTTTTCAATCCACTTTTGTTGAGTCTTCAAAAGAACATTTATCACATCAAAATATTTGTCTTCAGATACACAATTTGCAATCATTGTACCAGCCATGGCAAAAGGATCTAAGGGAAAGTCTCTAAAAGTATACTTCACTTTACCAGTATCAATTAATTCTTCTTTTATTTTTGGAAAAACAGTCCCATGAAAATCTGAACAATGCGGGCATGTCATTGATGCATATTCAATAATTGTATTTTTAGGTTCGCCCACACTAATAACATGATCTCCTTCCAACTCTCTTTCAACACCAAATGATGAGCTTGGAATATTTTGAATATTTTGGAAATTTTCATCTATTAACTGAGAGTCATTATTCAAACTAGAAAACAACATTACCAAAATTATTATTATTGCAGACGCAGAAGCTATTAAAAAAATATTTTTTCTATTCATAATTTACAAAATCCCAAAGTGAGTCGTTTGACTATTATAAATCATTTTTCTTTTTAATAATGGATTTTTGTAATTTTAGTAATGCCTTTTCGAAATTTGATAAAGTCTCATGATCAGCATTTTGTTTATTTTCATTATCAAAATAAAATTTATCTTTTTCATTTTTTTCTGATTTCTTATTTTTAATATCGTTTTGAATTGGCAAATTCTGAAATTTTATTTTATTTATAGCTTGAAATCCATAATAAGAATTTATTTTTTTAATGATATCTTCCTTCAAATACTCCAGCTCAAGAGCTGTAGAACCATCGCATGCTATAACTAGATATCCTCCAATTTTTTCAATTTGTAGCTTAATAGGTAATGATTTTTCTATGAAGGACGGACCTACAATAGAATCCCAGTTTTCTAAGATATAATTTTGAGCAAAACCTTGTTTATTAAAAAAAGATTTTGTTATTTTATTTACATACCAGCCTAATTGTGTTGCGGCTTTTAATTGTTTATTATATTTGTTCAATTTGTATCTATCTCACAAAAAGGTTTAAATGGATTACACATATTTTTCAAAAAATGTTCTTAATTGGTATAGCTTAAATAAGCGTGATCTTCCATGGAGATATAAAAATAATTCGCAAAAGGACCCATATAAAATATGGGTTTCAGAAATTATGCTTCAGCAAACTACTGTTCAAACAGTAATACCGTACTATAAAAAATTTATAAAAAAATGGCCTAATGTTAAAAAATTATCCACAAGCAATATTAATGAGGTTTTAGATTTTTGGTCTGGTCTTGGTTATTATAGGAGAGCAAAAAATCTTCATCTAACATCAAGAATCATTAGTAATCAATTTGATGGAGTCTTTCCTCTAGAAAAGAATGAGATAATAAAACTACCTGGAATTGGTGAATATACTGCAGCGGCAATAAGAGCTATAGTAAAAGATGAAGAAGATACAGTAGTCGATGCTAACATTGAGAGAGTGATAGCAAGGGTTTTCTATTTGAAAAAACCAATCAAAAAAATAAAAAAAGAAATAAAACAAAATGCTAAGAAACTTACGCCAAAATTAAATAATGGAGATTATATCCAAGCATTAATGGATATAGGATCTTTAATATGTATTCCAAAAGATCCATTATGTAATGATTGTCCAATAGAAAAATTCTGCACCACAAAAAAGAAAAATGCAGTTAATGAAATTCCAAAAAAGATTATTAAAAATGATAAGCCGGTAAGAGAAGGAATTGTTTTTTGGATAAAGAATAAAAATAATCAAATTTTATTAAAAAGAAGGGATGAAACTGGGCTTCTTCCAGGAATGTTAGAATTTCCATCTTATAATTGGTCAAAAAATAAAATTAATGAAAATGATAAAAAAATTCTTTCTATAAAAAATATCAAGAAATTAAACAAAAAGGTAATACACGAGTTTTCTCATTTTAAACTTAAACTAACTGTTTATGAAAAAAACAAATTTAATAAAAACAGGATTGATGGTATGTGGGTTGGCATAGATGAAATTAATGAGTTAGGATTACCAACTTTGATGAAAAAGGTTTATCAACAAATGATGAAAAATAAAATTTTTAAATGATGAAAAAAGAAAATTATAAATTATTGGCTGAAGAAGTGCTTGAAAAAGCTTCGTTAAAAGGAGCAAATTTTTCTGATGTAGTTATCATTGGAAATATCTCAAAAAATATTGGTTGTAGGCTTGGTAAAGTTGAAGAAATTGAACAGTCTGAAACTCAAATACTCGGATTAAGAACATTTATTGGTAAGAAAAACGCTATAACATCAACAAACAATTTTAATAAAGAATCGATTAATGAAACAATTGATCGAGTTATTGAAATGACAAAATTGACACCTGATGATCCATTGCCAGGGTTAGCTAATGAGACAACTAAAAAAATTCCTGAGCTAGATTTATATGATGATACAGATTTAGGTGCTGATAAATTAAAAGAATTAGCTCTCGATATTGAAAGTAATTCTCTAGAAGTCGAAGGAATAAATAATTCTAACGGGTCATCAGCTTCACAAAGCAAGTCATCAGTATACCTTGCTACTTCTGAGGGTTTTTCAAATGGTTATAAGAAAAGTAATTTTTCAGCATCCTGTTCAGTTATTGCTGGAAATAACTCTAGCATGCAAACAGATTATGATTTTGACTCAAAAGTTTTTTTTAGCGATTTAAGAAATCCTTCAGATATTGGAATTAAAGCCGCTGAATACACACTTTCAAAATGTAATCCAAAAAAAATTAATACATGTAAAATGAATGTTGTTTTTCATCCAAGGGTGGCAAGAACATTACTTGCACATTTTACATCCTTGGTTAATGGTTCTTCCATAGTAAGGGGGTCAAGTTTTTTAAAAGAAAAATTGAACCAAAAAATTTTTAAAAATGAAATTAATATTATAGACAATCCAAGTATAATTAGGGGTTTATCTTCAAAACCTTTTGATGATGAAGGTTGTTCGATGGAAAAAATAAGTCTTGTAGAGAATGGGGTTTTAAAAAACTGGATTCTTGACACTACAACTTCAAAGCAACTAGGTTTGGTTTCAAATTCAAGAGCATCAAGGGGTGTTTCTTCTCCGCCAACTCCAAGCCCTACAAATATATTCATCAATAATGGAAGCAAATCTGCTAAACAGGTCCTTAATGAGGTGAATAATGGCTTTTATGTAACCGAATTAATTGGACAAGGCGTAAATTTGATTACTGGGGATTACAGTAGAGGGGCATCGGGCTTTAAAATTGAAAATGGAGAAATTTCATTTCCAATAAATGAGGTAACAATTGCTGATAATTTAAATGACATGTTTAAAAAAATGATAATCGCCAATGATTTAGAATTTCTATATTCAATAAATACTCCAACATTAGCCATTGAAGGAATGACTATTGCAGGGGTTTAAACCATCATCTGAGCATAATCTTGTTAAAGAGAGCATTTTAGAAGCAGGTAAATTAGCTATAAAATGGTTTAGAAAAGATCCTGAGCAATGGGAAAAAGATGATGGAAGCCTTGTTTCTAAAGCTGACATTGAAATAAATGATTTATTAAATAAACTTTTAAAAGATAAAAATCCAGAATTTGGTTGGCTTTCTGAAGAAAATGAAGATGATAAATCAAGATTAAATAAAAAAATAACATTTGTTGTTGATCCGCTTGATGGAACAAAAGCTTTCTTAGAGGGAAAGAGAGAATTCTCAATATCAGTAGCAATCGTTAAAAACGGTTTGCCAATTTCTGGAATTGTTTTCAGCCCATCGACAGATGAGATATTTGAAGCTGAAAAAAACAAAGGGTCCTGGAAAAATAATAAGAAAGTAATAATTTCTAATTTTAAAAAATTAGAAAAATGTAAAATGATTGCATTTAAACCAATGTTTAGCCATCCAGCATGGAAGGAACCTTGGCCAAAAATGGATATAGAGAATAGAAACTCAATAGCCTATAGAATGGCCCTTGTGGCTTCAGGAGAATATGATGCAATGATGGCTTTAAATTCAAAAAATGATTGGGATATAGCAGCGGGTGATTTATTGATTTCAGAATCTGGAGGTATTGTAACACTGCATAATAACGAAAAAATAGTTTATAATAAAGAAAATACAAAGAAACCGTCAGTTATTGGAACAAATAAAACTATTCATAAGAAAATAATCAAAAGAGTAAAAATACTAGAACTCTAGAAAAATTTATAATTTTAATATAATACATCTTTGAGGGTTATAAATTTAATGAAATATTTTTATAAATATATAAGTTTTTTATTTTTAGTTTTATTTATGAATAATTCTTTGGTTATTGCTGAAATTAATCATAATTATGAAAAAACAAATAGAACTATTCATAACTTCAATGATGCAATTGATCAAAATTTCTTAAAACCAACATCAAAAGTATA
>Ga0102963_1000066_pt1 | contig 39504 bp, 41 predicted proteins | sample SalPon2_C_H2O_MG_2_FD_84522 | JGI IMG/M metagenome (GOLD analysis project Ga0102963, IMG submission 84522) | Salt pond water microbial communities from South San Francisco under conditions of wetland restoration - Salt Pond MetaG SF2_C_H2O_MG | ecosystem: Environmental > Aquatic > Non-marine... | reverse complement strand
GTTTCTAGTGGCACAAAGAGCATCGGGAGAAACAGATACCCACTACTAATCAGTATTGCGTTAGTGCGAGCAATTTCCGCTCGTCTATCCATAATGGACCTTTCGTTACGTCATTCAAGCTTACCTAAAAAGTATAATACAAGTCCACTAAAGAGTGCAAATACTTTTGAAGCACTTTGGACTTTTTTACATCGGCTCAAGTAAGCGGATGCGCCTACTCCCCTGTGTTTATGCGGTCTGTAGCGTGTAGCGATACACGGTACGTTGGATTTCTAACGCTCTTTCTTTGAGCGTTTTTTCTTCCCCCAAACCGCCCCCTTTTTTCATTTCTAGGAGAAATTATGGACCCCGAAATCATTGACGGCTATGCCTGTCCCACTGACCCCATGGAAGCACTTCAGTGCGAGAGCTGCCAGTAATGGGCATCCTAGGAACGGGAATTCAAGAAGGTCTGCTCCTCAAACCAGTTCGTTATCAGTGGGCAATGGACCTCTACGACCAAGCGGTTGCTAACACTTGGTTCCCTAACGAGATTCAGTTAGGTGAGGACATCGCTGACTTTAAGAAGATGACGGACGAAGAACGTCACGCTCTTGAGTTCTTGATGTCGTTCTTCAACCCCAGCGAGCTCATCGTCAACAAGGCTCTTGCGTTTGGTGTCTACCCTTACGTCAACGCACCCGAGGCGCATCTCTACCTCGCCAAGCAGATGTGGGAAGAAGCCAACCACTGCATGAGCTTCGAGTACGTCCTTGAGACTTTCCCCGTTGACCGAGAGCGAATCTACGCTCAGCACATCGAGTCAGAAACGATTGCTCGCAAGGAAGAGTTCGAGACCAAGTTCATCAAGCGCATGACCGAGGACACTCTGGACATCGACACGGTTGAGGGCAAGCAGGACTTTGTGCGGAACCTCGTGGCGTACAACATCATCATGGAAGGCATCTGGTTCTACTCGGGCTTCATGGTTGCTCTGTCTTTCCGCCAGCGCAACCTGCTCAGGAACTACGCATCTCTCATCGACTGGGTTGTTCGTGACGAGTCCCTGCACCTGAAGTTCGGCATCAACCTCATCCTCACCGTTCTGGAAGAGAACCCCGAGATTGTGACGGACGAGTTCGTTGCTGAGGTCAAGCAGATGATTCTGGACGCTGTTGAGATGGAATGTGCTTACAACGAGGAGATGTTCCCGAACGGAATCCTCGGTCTCAACCACAACTACGTCAGTCAGTACACGAAGTATCTTGCTGACCGTCGGTTTGAGGAGTTGGGCTTCCCGGCTCACTACAACGTGACCAACCCTGCGAAGTGGATGGCAACGGCAAACGACACCTTGCAGTTGGTCAACTTCTTCGAGTCCACCAACACCTCGTATGAGGTCAATGCGAAAGTAAGTTAATTATGTCTTGCGGAGACAAGTGCACCTGTGGTAAGAAATAATAGATAACATCCACCACATAGGAAGGGACAAAATGACATACGAAGTGGTTGAAGTTCAGAACAAAGACAAGACGAGGACCTACAACATAGAAGGGCCTCGGAAAGAAACAGTCGAATCGTTCTGGAACTGGCTGGTCGCTAATCGAGTTATCGAGAGTTACAAGATAACCGAGCACTAAACTAAAAAGAGAAAGGCCCCCGACCGTCGGCGGGGGTCTTTTCTTTTGGTATCTTTCTAGTACGCCCCTTTAGCTCAGTTGGTAGAGCACTTCACTTGTAATGAAGATGTCGTCGGTTCGAACCCGGCAGGGGGCTCTGAGTAGTACAATAGTTGGGACAGAAACACTAAAGTACGAATAAGACAGAGGACAACATGAACCCGGAAGAGTACCCAACAATTCGCCAACTCGGCGGGTCTGTTGTTGACGTTCGCAGATTTATCAAAGACGAAGTTGTCTATGAGACAGACAAGCATTGGTCATGCTTCAACATGTCCATCGGCTATTGGCCCAAGAAGGGCTACGTCGCCACGTTCCGTTCTAGCAACTTCATCTACGACTCCCGAGGTTTGTATCGCATCGTAAACGGTGCCACCGACTTCCAGAGCAAGCTCTACTTCTCAGAACTAGATAACGACTTTAAGCCCAAGAAGCTTCGTGAGATTGACTTCTCTGAAGTAGAAGAGTACGACTTCAAACGTGGTGTAGAGGATGCTCGTCTCTTCTACCGAGACGGAGCTTGGCATTTCACTTGTGTTGTTCTAGAAAAGAACCAAGTCGAAAGGGCTCGCATGGCTATCGCAAAGCTTGACTCAAAGTGCACAAAGGTTGTTGACTTCGAACTATTTCCCGGTCTTGACGCTCTCGTCCCCGAAAAGAACTGGATGCTCCCTTACGAGACCAATGACAACTTTGACTTCATCTATGGGCCCAATCAGGTGGTCAAAGACGGAACACTTTATGGATGGATGACCGACGCCCCCGAGACAGCCATGCTCCGAGGCAACACCAATCTTCATTCCCTAGGAGACGAGACTTACCTTGGTGTCATGCATCGAACCTTCACCAAGACAGACAATAGATATGTAGCCGAAAGTTTTGGCACTATCTCGACAACTACTCGTGATTACGTTCATTACTTCGTTAGATTCAACAACGAGGGCTACATCATGTCCATGTCTGAGGGCTTCAAGTTTCACTCCCCCGGCATCGAGTTTGCCTGCGGACTGGTCGCTCAGAAGAAGGACTTCCTCATCTCCTTCGGGAAGAACGATGTCTCTTGCCATGTGGCTCGCATCCCGATGGACACGGTGCTCAAGTCACTCAAGACGGTCGAATACTAGACTTCTTTTATGTCAGCAGAGGCGATGCATCCGTCTGCCCAAACAGAGGCAGAACCAGAAGAAGTCAACGAAGAACTTGAGTACGTAACAATTCCCGAACGCTGCGACCAGTGCGGTTCTCAGTCTTATTACAAAGTTATTCTCAAAGGCGGCGGAGAGCTATATCTCTGCTACCACCATTACAACTCTCACGAAGAGAAGTTGTTCGAAGTAGCCGAAGACATCATTGACGAGTCCGAGCTACTCCACAAAAGTTAAGAAGTCTTCTTCTTAGGTGCCCTCTTCTTTGGAGCAGGCTTTGGCTCTTCTTTTTCAGCCTCAGCCTGAGCTTCCTCTAGCGTTTCAATAGCTTCCTGCAGGGGAAGTTCTCCACCCTCAGCAACCTCTTCAAGAATCTGCTCGAATTCTTCTGGTGTCTCTGCTGCCTCTTCAACAGTCATAAACTTCAAAGCTTCGGCGTAGACCTTCTTTTCTACAGCAACAACGTGAGGTTGTGGCCTGACGATTTGCATTTCAATGGGGTGCTCGCCCTCTTCGGGCTGTTTTACAACGTGAAATTCCCCATCACGCCAGACGACACAGGGGTCTGGTACGAGCCCCTTGAGCGGTCCGGATGTCATGCAATCCTGCATGTGCCGAGCCAAAACAGCGGTGTTGTTCGGCATCTGAGAGTAACCACAAAGACATTTCATGGTTCTATTCTACATCCTATTTAGAAGCGGCATTCTTCCGTTCTGCTGCAAGGTTCTCACCGGTCTTGTTCTTCCAGTGAACCCGCTTGATTCGGTCTGGACGGAAGGACCTGACTTGCTTGTACCCCTTGGGACCACCGATGACATCAATCCATTCCGTGGCACTATCGGGATTCAGAACATGTCTCATAAATCGGAACCTGCCTGACTCTCCGGTGATACTCAATTCAGTATCACGCTGAATCTTTCGACCGTTGGCCTCGTAGTCTTCGCTGACTACCCAGTTGTCGTTGGGCCGGGGTTCCTGTGGTTTGTTTGATTTTCTTCGTCGTGGCATGGCGGTATCATACCTCCGTTTGTTATAGAAGTCAAATCGAGCTTCTGAGATACACTTATAGCATGACCGACAACCCTAGGAACAATGTCTCGAAACCATCTCGGGACCAAGCGAACCTGTTTCGCACTGACATGTTCGGTCGGGTCAAAATCGCTGAGCCCTACACCATCTTCGATTCTCAACACCGATACAAGGTGGCAGGTGACTGGTCAGACGAGACCACAGGAACTGCTTCATCTGTCTACCTCCCCAATGCGAGCATGGACACCCTCACCGTCGGTGCCAACGCTGGCGACAAGATGACCCGGGAGTCCAAGAGAGTCTTTCTCTACCAACCCGGTAAGTCTCTGCAGGTCATGCAGACCTTCGTGTTTGGTCCTGCTAAGGCGGGGCTCCGCCACAGAGCGGGGTACTTCTCACGGCAGAACGGCTACTTCCTTGAGCGAAGCGGAACCGATGTCTACCTCGTGTCCAGAAGTTATGTCAGCGGTTCAGTCGTGGAGATTCGTGTCCCCCAGTCCGAATGGAACATGGACACCCTCGACGGCAACGGTCCAAGTGACGTAGTTCTTGACCTTTCCAAGACCCAAATCTTCTTCTCCGAGTACGAGTGGCTAGGTGCTGGTTCTGTACGTCTTGGGTTTGCCATCGACGGAAACTTCATCATGGCGCACCAGTTCAACCACGCAAACCACATCACTTCCACCTACATCACAACTGCTTCTCTTCCGATTCGCTACGAGATTGAAAACCTTGTTGCGACTGAGAGCGCTTCGTCCCTCGGGCAGATTTGTGCCTCGGTCATTGTCAATGGTGGCTACGAGCGCATCACCGAGTCGTGGACCGCTGCTCGAACAGCAACGGTAAACGTCGGCTCTGATTTCTACCCCCTAGTTTCAATTCGGATGACAGAGGGTCGAACGGACTCCATCATCCTCCCCTCCTCCGCTGAGATTCTCCCTGTCGCTCAGGGCAACTACCAGTGGGCTCTTATTCGCAACGCAACCCTTACGGAAGGCACTTGGGTAACCCATGCTCCCTCCACGGGCAATATCCAATACAACATCTCTGCTACCGCCATGACAGGTGGAACTGTTGTTGCTGAAGGATTCATCAACTCTTCCAACCAAGCTTCTGCATCTATCGACGTTGGAAACGGCAACCTCGCTCGCTTCGATTTGCAACTTGGGCGCACTAATTCGAGCACTCCTGTGAGCGACACTTTGACCCTCGCACTGCGCTCATTAGGGGGAACGCAGTCGGGAATCGGTTCTTTGAGTTGGACCGACCTTCTATAGAACCTGCTGCCACCATCTAGACTTTTCCTATGAATGAAGAAGCTAGCGAGGAAGAACAAGAGTCCTCGAAGTCAGACAAACTTGAGTTTGACGAACAGGCTTTTGAAGATGCCTTAGGCGCAAGTCCGATGGATGAGGACGCCGTGCAGATGCACGAGTTGTTCCTTTCTTTCATGCGAGCTGGCTTCCTCGAACATCAAGCTCTACGTTTAGTCGCCATGTTGATTGACCAAGCCAACGCCGAAACCATTGTCTTCACCGCAGATGACGGCGACGACGATGAGGATGATGACTGAGTGGGAGCCCGAAAAAGTGGATTTCGAGCCGGATGACTTTGACGACGACGGGCGCTCAGAAGAGATATTCGAGATTCTGATTAATACCGGAGCCCTCGAAATTATGGGCTATGACCATCAGGGAGACCCGGTTTTTCGATTCACCGAGAAGTGCAAGGATGTCTTTCCAGAGCTGTATGCCATGCATCAGTCAGAAGTGAACAACACCGCTAACGAGCTATGGCAGCTTGGCCTCATCAGTCTCAACTTCACAGATGAAGACATGACGGTCACTATCACACCGGACAACTACAGCAATCTAAAGAACTACGAAGGAGACCTCACCGAGGAACATCTCAACTTCTTGCAGTCTTTGGTTGTTAGAAGAAATATGGATGACGACTAGTCGGGGTATCCATCAAGAGTGACCTTGCCCTCTAGGTATCCAACGATGGCCCTAGGGACAACGTAGGAAAGAATCTCCCTTCCCTCACACACGTTGCAGGCGCAGAACGGCTGACCACTTTCTGTCTCAACGTCTGCCTCGGGGCTATCTAGGTCAGCGTCTATTGACTCGTAAAGAGTCATCATGTATTCCTCAAGGCCCTGCTGTAGCTCGACACCCCACTGGGGGTCCTCAAGAGCGAACTTGACTCCTAGCTTTTTTACGTCATCCGTCATAGAATCAATATTACGCATAACCTAGGCTAATACGCAAGAGAATGCCTAGTATGAGGAGCAGTGATTTACTCGCTGCTGGCAAAAGAGACGGAGGACCTAGTGATTTACTCGAAGATGCCGGAATATGACGTATACGTCATGCGCAACACGCAGGGCAAGCTTGGTTGCTACATGTGCAAGTTTGGTGACCTTATCGAAACCGTGTTCCACCCAGAGTCCACGCAGGAGATGCTGGACCACATCGCAGCACACGACCGAGCAGGTGACAAGGTTCCCCTTGGCATCCTCACCCAACTAGTTGCCGACGACCTGACCAACTTCCCCCACAACCCCATGCCCACGGAGCCTTCGTCTTAGAACGGAGTGGGAGCCCGGAAAAATGGATTTTGACAGGGAGTTCTCAACGATGATGTCCAACCAAGAGAAGTTGGAGCGTGCGTATCAGAGGGGCAAGTGGGATGAGCGCAGACGCATCCTCAAGGAGCTTGCCTACCAAGAAGAGCGGTACGGCAGGAGACACAAGATGTCCCCGAAGGAAGCCATGCGAGCCATCTTCGGCAGATGGCGATAATTACGACTTGTTCAGCACCCAGTCGGTGACAACCTTCTGCCACTGGGCGTACTCCCTCTGACTTGCTCCTTCGGGCAGGTTTCGGTTAGCTGGAACCTCTTTTTGATAGACAACTTCGTCATCTAGGTTGTAAATCATCAGATTTGCCGTAAACACGGCCTCTCCAATGGGCAGCACCACAATGTTGTACTTCCCCATAATTTGACCGGTCCACAGCGGTCGTTCGTCTAAATCACTCATCGTTCGTCTCCTTCGAGAGGGACCGATACCATTCTCGGCCTTCGACTACATCCTTACAGAATTTTGGCTTTCCTAGACCCTCTGCAGCCATCCAATCAAACCACTTCGGCATACAGTCGATGTAGTCGTCATCTGCCCTGAGAGGGGCAAAAGGCACCCCATAGGCGTGCGCCACAATCGCAGCGTGCATTGAGCCTGCCAATACAAAGCGAGCGCCGGAAATCTTCTGGACAAACTCAATAATGTCTTCTTTTGTCTCGACTACAGGTGAGAAAACAGCGTCTGCTTTGAGTTCAAAGATTGATTGCTGGTTGTAGTCCGACGGGTCTGAGATGTGACGGACCACGATGGCAAGGGCGTTCGGGGCACCCTTCGGAACAAACTCGGGAAGTTGGTACGCCGGGTCGTGCGTCACCTCAACTTCGACTCCGTGTCGAGCGAGCTCTTTCTGCGTGTAAGGCCCCCGACAACCAATAAATTTGCTTTGTTGGATGAGGTCCGGCTGAATCATCTCGCCACGCCAACCACAGTTGATGAACACCGGAGTCAGGTCTTGAGCGAGAGCAGCGATGATGTGCCTTGTAGAAATCACGCTACCGATGGGGAAATACAGGTGCTCCGTGTCTTCGGCAAAGTCTTTATAGACCCCCTCTGGAAGTAGGACTTCATAGAGGGCGTCTCCGAAATTACGGGTAACCCCGTCCATCTTCCATTCGTGAATCACTGACTTAGATTACCGTTTCTGTTTTGGCTGCTGGGGGAAGGATTAGGAAAAAGTGTCATCCAGTAGCACTGTTGATAGCACGGCGATATCTGGGTCAACGGTAAGACTCAAATTTTCGTCTGAAATCATCTTGTAGATTTCCCCGTCAGGACTAACGTGCACAACAGACCCTGAGTGGCCTATCCCAATCTGAGGAGCCCCGGGAATCAGAATGGCAGCAACTGTTGCGTGTTGCTCAACGTGCAATACACCCCCACCCAGTGAAAAGAGCCCGAACGAGTCTTTTGTAACTTTTTCAGGTTCTTTGCGAATAAGCGGAATCTCAACTTCCGCTTGTTTTTGAGTATTTAAGGGGTCATCGAGCAAAGCAAAGAAAACTGGCCTTTGGAACAAGGGCTCCATATGGTCCATTACATATTTAGTTATTGCTACCGAGGATTGAGCCCACTCAAAGGCAGACTTCGGCTTTCGGCCCATTATGGAAAATCCCCACATGAAGTCCTCAAACCTCTGGGGGACAATCCGAATATCCTCGGTATCCATCACTCCATTATAGTCCGCCTCGAATAAGGCTTTTAGCGGAATGGGAGCCCGAAAAATCAGGTTTCGATGTCTTTGGCTGCTTGCTCAGTAATTTCCAATTCGTTCGCCAACCAAAGTCTGTAATCCTCAAGCAACTTGAGCTGACCCTTCAAACCATTGATGTTCTCTTCGGTCTGTCGAAGCGCAGTTCGCAGATACCTGCGGTGTTGCTCGGCCTTGAGGTCCGTACCTTCAATCATGCAACCATGTTAGTTCTTTTTCTTGCGCCGTTTCAATACCTTGGGTTGTACGTCTGCCGGTGCTGCAACTTTCCAGTCCGGTAACGGAGGTTTGGGCTTGCCAACGTGGCACTCGCACCCACACTCAACGATGGTGTCGTCCCAGTTGCGGTAGTGGACCCGACAGCCTTCGTCGTGTCCGTCTAGACACCAACCAAACTTTCTAGTCATTGCGCAAACTCTATTACACGACTAGGATTTTGTCTAAGAACGGAAAGTGAGCCCGAAAAATGACATTTCAGGACATTATTATTGATTTGGAGATGCTGGCGCTGATTCACGAATCAGAAGGTCACCCCATCAAAGCCAAGGCAATCAGAGACGCAATCTCATACTTGAACACTAGAAACGAACACCAAAAGCTTTTTTCTAGCTAAAGTTCTTTCTATTCCAGAAGTGGTTCCTGTAACCATTCTTCATCTGGGAACGAAGAGTGCCCATTTGCTCAAAAGCCATTGTTCCGGTGGTCTCGTAGTCGCCCACGGTTGTGTGCTCCCACACTTCTCTCTTGAATGGGATGACCTGAGCAATTGGAGTACCTGCGGGGATAACCCCACGCCACTCGGGGTCGTTTAAGGCAAACGGAAAACCGACTGGAAGGTTAAACGTGTCTGTATCGACCACCCCATCAAAGAGTGTGAAGGGCAGGTCATGGTGCGATGGCGTCTTGAATAGACACGAATAACCTTCTGGAGTTCTCATTCCAAAAGTGTTTTGGAACTTTGGAACACGAGACCATCCTTCGGGGAACATCGGGTGGGTACCGATTTGCTCTTCGGGGTGATAGTCAATGAAAGGAATGAATGCTGGCTCGAACCAAACTTCTCCGTCATGCTCTTCTACTGATATATCAGTTGGCAAGAACAGAACATAGCCCGTAAGCATGGAATCAAGAATCGGCACACAACGCTTAGCAGTAGATGCAGCGTCTCCATGGGCCTCTATACGCTCACCGTGTTCTCGATAAGAAGGCATGGAACGCCACCACTCAGGTAAAACATCTTTGGCGGGCTTAGGGTAAAACTCCTCCCCCACGAGCTCAGAGAACTCAAAAAACTCAATCTTCATATTTTCATCGTAGCCGTCTTTTGCTGATTACGGAATGGGAGCCCGAAAAGTCCAGTTTTGGTGTTTTTGGTGTTTCTATGATACTTTGGTAGTCCAATGACGGAAGGACCGAAATGGAAGAAACGACATACACCCCAACCCCAGAGATGTTGGCACTTGTCAACAAGCGGAAAGAGCTTCGACAAGAGCGTCAGAACATCAGGAACCACATCGAGTACCTGCAGAAGAAGGTGGAACGGACTACTGGCAAGATAGAAATGGTCCAAGAGTCCATGGACGAACTCAGAATGAAAGAAAATCCCGACCTAAACACCCTTCCCGGGCTAGAATTCGATGAGGGAGAAGACGGATAACGGAACGGGAGCCCGAAAAGTTGGATTCTGCAACCCCTGTACAGGATGACCAGTACATCTTTGATGTCCTAGAGAGCCTTGGAGGAGGTCCTCGGGTCGGTTTGACCGCCTCGTGCTTCGACCTCCTCCACGCAGGGCATGTCCTCATGCTTGAGGAAGCAAAGTCGATGTGCGACTACCTCATCGCTGCTTTGCAGACCGACCCCAGCATTGACCGCCCGAAGGAGAAGCGGAAACCATTCCAATCTCTGGTCGAGCGACAGATTCAACTCTCAGCGGTCAAGCATGTAGACGAAATCATCGTCTACGAGACGGAGGAGGACCTCCTCAACATCCTCAAGACCCGTCGTCCCGACATCCGAATCATCGGTGAGGAGTACATCGGTCGGGACTTCACGGGTAAGGACTGGTGCGAGAAGCACGGGATTGCCATTTACTACAACACCCGAACCCACCCCTACTCCACCACCGAACTGGTCCAGCGCATCAAAGGCAAATAACGGAACGGGAGCCCGAAAAAATGGATTCTGAGACACGACGGTCGCAGAACGAGATTGCTCGTCACCTGCAGAAGATTGCCGAACAGCTTGAAAAGCAGAACAACTTGTTGGAACAGGTCGTCAAGGCCCTGAAAGAGCGCTAATTGTACGAAAATCGCTCCTAGCGTACAATATCTGAACATTATAAACCCCCTAGATGTTGTACAACTTTGAGTCTAAGTCTGTATACTGAAATCCCCAGAAACAAAGGGGAGGAGACGCATGGACATCACACTTGACTGGTACGAGTACTCAATGGCTGCCGAAGTCGGCCTTCGTCGGAGTCTGGAGTCCAAGCGTGCAGGTTTAGAGGATGCTCACGGTTTAGTGACCCTCGGATGGAGCGAAAGCATCGAAGGTGCCATCGGAGAACTGGTCGTAGCCAAGGCTCTCAACATCTATTGGGACGGGAGCGTCAACACCTTCAAGGCACCTGACTTCCCACCTAACATTCAAGTCCGAACTCGTCCCCACCCCGAACACGACCTCATCGTGCGTCCAGTTGACGACCTTTTCGATATTTTCGTTTTGGTCACAGGTAAGTGCCCCAGCTATACCGTTCGGGGGTTTATCCATGGCTACGACGCTCGGGACCCCGAATGGCTACACAACGAGGGCATCGGCTTCCGTCCAGATGCGTACTTTGTTCCTCAGTGGGCTCTCAAGCCCATTGAGAACCTCAAGGAGGTTGCACTCGCCATCTCCGATTCATATAATAAGGAAACCTAAGGAGGTAACGACATGGATTGGACAACACCGTTTGAGTGGGCGTTCCAGATTGCTATGTGGGGGATTGGTATTTTCCTTCTGGCAACGTTGGTCGCTTTTCTGATTCTTGTTCTCTATGCGCTAGGCAAGGCGTTCACCGTGGCATTCAAGAATGTCCGTGGGAACATCGAGGACAAGAAGAAGCCAAATCTCACCGCAGTCGAGTAATCAGTGGGTAGCCCGAACAGGGAGCCTCAACCGGGGAATCCAGAACGGATTTCTCTTTTGAAGTTCGAGTCTTCTGGTTTTAGCGATGATGGCACGGTTCTGATAACAGCGACTTTTCGGTACGACCCGTGGTGTTGCAATGAGAGCCACGAAGTTGTTGATGGGATAAACGCTCTATCCAGAGCAATCGAGCAGTCTTACGAGTCTGAGCAGTCAGAACGACTCGCAAGACTTGAAGACGAGTACAGAGGGATTCTAAATAGTGACCAAGATTCGGTTTAAGTCCGATGTCGATGTCGAGCTAGTCAAGTGCAGTGCCGAAGACATGGATGTCGTCTTTTCCGCTCGGGTAAGCACCGAGGGGGAGCGCACTCTTGACTTCGCAGGACTTGAGAACAACGAGCTTCCACAAAAAGATAAAGGTCTCATCAACTTTCTGATGAGGGAACGCCACGGGACACCCTTCGAGCACTCCTACTTCACCTTCTACGTCAACGCACCCATCTTCGTCTGGCGTGAGCACATGCGTCATCGCATCGCTTCCTACAACGAAGAGTCAGGTCGCTATAGGCAGTTGGACCCTGTGTTCTACATGCCAGACCGTCAGCGGAAGTTGGTTCAGACAGGCAAGACGGGTGCATACATCTTTGAAGACGGGGATGACTTTCAGTACGCCATGACCATCCAGAAGGTTCGTCAAAGTTGCGAGACTGCATACACGAACTACGAAAACATTCTCTCTACTGGTGTAGCCCGTGAAGTTGCTCGGGTAGTTCTCCCTGTCAGCATCTACTCGTCTGCCTACGTCACGATGAACGCTAGAGCTTTGATGAACTTCCTCTCACTACGTCGGATTGCCGAAGGTTCTCACTTCCCTTCTTACCCCCAACGGGAGATTGAGATGGTGGCAGAGAGGTATGAGGAAATCTTTGAGTACCACATGCCCGTTACTCACGCTGCTTTTGTAAAGAACGGCAGAGTTGCACCGTGAGCGTTCAGTATGCGCAGGGGTACTTGCAGGGATTAAAAGACACCACTTGGAAGTGTTTTGACTGCGGCAACACTTACGAGAGTTCAGTAGAGGAGTGCCCAAACCTATTGATTGACGAGGCAGAGGCAAAGCTTCGATACGAAAAGAACAGGACCGACAATGAGTGAGGGAATCGCTTACTGCTACGCACGAGTCTCTACTCAGATGCAGGCAGAAGATGGAATCAGTTTGGGAGCACAAGAAAAGCAGTTGATTGCAGCTGCTGAGGCTGCTGGTTACGAAGCAGTCATCCTTCGTGAAGAGGGCCGCTCAGGTAAGAACATCACCGGTAGACCGGTACTTACAAAAGCACTTTCTGAACTAGACGAAGGCAAGGCGCAAGCACTTTACGTAACCCGCCTTGACCGACTTGCCCGTTCAACCCGTGACTTCCTCAGCATCGTTGACCGTTCACATAAAAACGGATGGCGTTTATCAATGCTCGACCTCGGGCTCGACACCGCTACTTATCAAGGTCGGTTTGTTGTGACTGTCATGTCTGCCATGGCAGAGATGGAACGAGGCATGATTTCCCTGCGCCAAAAGGATGTTCACAAGGACAGACGGGACTCGGGGAAGGTTTGGGGCGTTGATGTTGGTCCCAAGTCAAAGGTGTCAGAAGAAACTAAGCAAATGATTTACGACAGACGGCAAGCAGGTGTCTCGTACAAGTCAATTGCGGACGAACTGAACGCTCATAAAGTTCAGACATCGCAAGGGGGGAAGCAGTGGTATGCCTCGACTGTTTCTAGTGTTTACGCTGCTATCTGCAGAGAAATCGACAACACAAAGAAATAATAAAATGTAACTAGCCGCACTCTGCCCACATGAGTGCGCAGGGGCTAGTTATGGTACGTCGGCATCTCTATATCTATAAACGCCGACTTCTGTCGTACCTATTTTCGACTGCTGCAGGGTCGATTATAATTTTCGTGTACGGAGTTCTTTCTCCTACAACTGCATATGCCGCTGACTCCCCAGCAGAGGAGGTTCAACTCGAACAAGAACCCAGTATCCAAGATTCCAGTCCGGATGCGTCTGAGGAGGTGGTCCAAGATGCGGCATCGCTTGAGTCAACGCAAGACTCTCTCGGTGATGTTGCAACCGCAGCAGCAGCAGCGGAATCTGATATTCAATCCACAAACGAGTCTTTGCAGGAGGTTGTCAACCTAGAGCAAACAATTACGTCAACTGACGAAACCGCCGAGGCGATTGCTAGTGCAACTCAGGATGTGGAAAGCGCAGAGGCTTCGATTGCAGTAGTCAACGAAGCAATCCAAAACGCCGAAACTGCACTCTCAGACTGGGAGCAATCAATATCAGATGTTGAGTCACAACAAGCGGTTGTAGCAGACAAGCAAACAGTTCTAGAAGAAGCTGAGTCTGCACTAGCAAACGCCGAGGCTGATTACCCCGTAGAGACGACAGTGACGGAGGACTTCGAGGACGAAGACCTTTCAGATTCAGAAATTGTTATCACCGTTGGTGATACACCAGTTTCATCTTCTCCGGTCGCAGGTGTGTCAATCGTAGACATTCCGGATGACGACCCTTTCGTAGACAACGGCTTCACGCTCAACCTAGAAGAAGCAACTGATGATGTCTACATCTACATGCCAGAGAGCATCAGGGTTTATGAAGTTGGGTTCGATGTTTTCGCCAAAAACGGCGACGAGCCTTACTTAGTAATCGAGTACGACGCAGAAGGAACAACTTCTGTTGTAGAAAACACCCTCCCCGACTACAGCACCGCTGAGCCCAAAGAAGGCACTGGTGACATCGGGTATGTCGTTACTTACACAGCAACTGAGGGTTTGTCGATTGGGTACTTGAAAATCCCAGCCACTCCAGAATACGACTGGTATACCCTCGACAACTTTTACTACAAGTATTTTGATTACATCATCAACCCTTCCTACCAACAGGAGGTTGACGATGCAACAGCCAATCTTGGGTCCGCCCAAACTGACTTGACCAGCTATGAAGAAGTTGAGTCAGCCAATCAATCTTTGGCTTTGGAAGCGTTGGAGACAGCACAGAGCGCAGAGTCTTCAATGCAAGAAGCCATTAGCGCAGCGCAAACTTCAGTTGCTACGACAAGTTCTGTCGTTCAGGAAGAAGTAGAAAATCAAACTCCAGAGCCAGAACCTGAGCCTAAACCTAGTTCCCCAGCTCCCGCTCCCACCCCGGAGGTAGAACCTCAACCGACTCCTCAACCTGAGCCAACCCCCGAGCCTGCTCCTGAGCCCGAGCCCGTCGCCCCCGAACCCGACCCCGAGCCTGCTCCCGAGCCTGAGCCTGTTCCCGAACCTGAGCCTGAAGTTGTTGACCCTCCTGCTGAAGAGCCCGTAGCTCAGCCTGTTCCTGAGCCTCAACCTGAAGCATCCTCTGAAACCCCAGAACCAGAGATATCAGAGCCAGACCAAGAAAAACCCCAGCCAGAGTCAACACCAGACCCAGAACCACCCAAAGAATCTTCACAAGATAATTTTGACACAATAATAGAAGAGCCAGAGCCCACTCTTGAGCGTGTCGCTGAAGAATTGATGGCTGACGGTGAGCTAACTGAAGAAGAAAAAGAAGTTGTTGTCGAGTTGCTGGTCGAGGCAGCTGCAAAGTCCAGCACAGTTATCACATCCGATAATCTTGAGGAACTCGGTCTCGACTACTCGGACCTCCCGGATGAAACGCCGATTGAGGTCAGAACAGACTCGTCTGGAAATCCAGTTGTTGTATCGGCAGAAATTGCTGAGTCTTTAGAAGTTTTCGATGACCCCGGAAAGATTCTTACTGAAGCTTTTACTGACCCCGGAAAAGTTTTGACCGCTTTCTCCTCAATCGGTATGGACATGACCGAAGAAGAGCGGGAGGAGTCCCAAGAAGTCGTGGTTGCCGCAGTCATTGTGGCTCAAGTTGCTCAAGTGGCTTCTCTGGCAACCGGACTCGCTGGTGGAGGCGCACCTCCAGCACCACCAACCCCAAAGACCCCGAGTGGAAGCGGTGGCGCACCCGCCTCTGACTCCCCAAAATCTAGAAGGAATAAGAAATGAAAAAATTCATTAGAGGCTTTATAAAAGACATGTTGGACCAAGTGTGGACTCTGCTAGGAATGTTTATCGCATGGTTCGTGCTAGATGGCTCTGCCAGAACGGTCGTTGGCTGGGCTATTTTGTGGTCTCTGTTGGTCTGGATGGGCACATATCCCTTCCGTTCTAAGCATTCTGACGATTAGTACTAAATGTCCGACTTTGGGTTGGATATTTTGCAGAGGTGTGATAGATTTTTCTTCCTAGGGACAAGCGTTGGACCAAAGACACAAATGGAGAGATAAATGGGCCAAGAGCTCGTAGAAGAATACGCTGCCAAGATTGAGCCAATCTTGCCACTGGCAAAGAAGGCTTACGGTCGGCGCAACCAAGACACACCTGCCCACCGAGCAAGTAAGCAGTACACCGACCTCCTCAAGGAGTTTCAGGAGAAGGGCGGAAGTCTTCCTAAGCTCGCTGAGCGCATCAATGTCGCCTACGCAGGTGTTCGCCGCCGTGTTGCAATGAGCAATGTTGTTGTCAGCGAATACAAGCCAAAGATTCGCCTCAAGGAACAAAACATTGAGGCCGCTGCTGAGCGTGTTCGCTCTGCCAAGGAAAAGGGAACTGACCTCTATCACGACCAACTTCGGTCGGAGTACATGTCTGGCATCTCGCTTTCCAACTTGGCAAAGCACATGGGCCTCAGTTCCGCTGCTCCGCTCTATTATGGAGTGCAGAGGAGTCTTCAGCGTCAGACTAGGTAAGGCAGGTTTCCCCTATGGGTAAGAGTTTGATGGAACAAATAGCCCTCTTACCCGAGGACGAGAAGCAGCAGGTCCTTGCTGGTCTAGACATGGACAGTCTCGTTTGGGACTGGTCTGCATGGGCCAGACCCGAACAAAGACCCCCCGATAACACCGACTGGAGTATCTGGTTATACCTAGCCGGTCGTGGTGCGGGCAAGACGAGGAGCGCAGCGGAGTGGATTCGAGAGAAGGCTAAAGATACTTCTCAAGGTCAACTTCGCTTCGCTCTCGTCGCCCGTACCGCAGCAGACGTTCGTGACGTTGTAGTCGAGGGTGAGTCAGGTGTTATGAACATTTGCCCACCATCTGAGAAGCCCCACTACGAGCCATCAAAAAGAAGGCTTACATGGCCCAACGGTAACGTCGCTACCCTTCTTACCGCTGACGAACCGGACGGTCTTCGTGGTATTCAGGCCCACTACGCATGGGCAGACGAGTTGGCAGCATGGAGGCAAAGTCCCGATGCTGCAGGTATGACTTCGTGGGACAACCTTCGAGTTGCTACTCGACTCGGGTCAAATCCACAAATTATTGCGACCACGACCCCAAAACGAGTTCCGGTTCTTTATTCGCTAATTGACGAAGCAAAGAAGGATGGTCGAGTTTTTATTTCCAAAGGTTCGACTCTCGATAACGCTGGCAACCTGTCAAACACATACTTGCAAGCCATCACCGGAGTGTACGAGGGGACTCGTCTTGCTCAGCAGGAACTCTACGGTGAAATGCTTGACGATGTTGAGGGTGCTCTCTGGACAATCGAAATGATTGAAGCAGCCAGAGAAATGATTCTCCCCCCAAGCACACCCCTACGTTGTATCGGAGTTGACCCATCGGTTGCGGAGAACCCACGAGACGAGTGCGGCATCGTTGTTTGCGCTTCCACCGCCGACCGAGACCTCTACAAGAGACATGCTTGGGTTCTTGAGGATGCAACTATCCACGGTTCTCCGGAGGTGTGGGCCAACAAAGTTGTTGAGATGGCTCGACGTTGGGGTTGCCCAGTTGTAGCCGAAGTCAATCAAGGTGGAGCACTAGTTCGTAACGCAATCAATGCGATTGACCCCAATGTAAAAGTTTTAGAAGTTCACTCAAAACACGGGAAAGCTTTGCGAGCAGAGCCTGTTGTTCTTGCCTACGAGCAGAGCAGGGTCCACCACGTTAACTACCTTCCAGACCTTGAGTCTCAGATGACAGCATGGATTCCGGGAGAAACCAAGAACTCACCTGACCGAGTAGACGCTTTGGTCCATGCAATGACTGCCTTGCTTATCAAACCACCGTCAGGTTTCTCTGGAGGAAAGTTGAAGGCAAAATCTCCAGCAGCCAGACGGCTCCCCTCACATCGGGGTATGCAGGGTGGTGGCGGAAGAGTGTTTACCGTTCGCTAATTATCTAGCTAGGTTGCTGGCTGAGTACCAGTCAACTTCTGTAGAGACAGATACAGACCTCATCACGATTTTTCTTCCGTGGACTTCTGCCTTTGCTCCAAGACCTTCTACCTTTAGGTTTCGGTCAACTAGCTTTCTGTGAAAAGCAATCTGAGTCATTGCTTTCTCTCCACGGTCTTCTGACCACTTTCGATAGAGACCGTATAGAGATTTGACCGGAGTCTTCTCCCCCTCAACTTCTTCTGTCTCTTCTGATAAGAAAATTCCGATTCGGTCTTCGTTCTTTCGATAGACCTCTGCTGCTTCTGCCACGACCTTGCACCAACCGAGCGCATCTTTAGAAGTCGAGTTGAGAATCTGCATTGCTCCTTCGACCGCCCAAGCAAGAACTGCAGGGAGTGCACCCTCCGGGTCAAAGATGTAGTCCTTGAGGTCGGGGTCTGGCTCTTCTGGAACTCGAAGGAATGGGATAGGTCGGATGCGTCGCCACATAGCGTCATCGGTGATGATGGGTCGGTGGTTAGTCGAGACCCACAGTTTCGCTTGCGACTGGAACGTGAACGGTTGTTCACCCGGAGAACGTGCTGAGATTTCGGAGGAACCCGTCAGCTTCTTGACCGAGTTTTCTTTGAGTCGCTCAGAGTCTGGTAGCTCGTCCACCCAAACAACACGACGACCACGCAATTGAGCCCAGTGGTAAAGGTCGGAACCGCTTGCCTGACCGTCTCCTTGAGCAAGAATGCTTGAGTCAAGAGGCCATGCGTACTGCTGTGTGCCTAGTGCTTTTACAAGAGCCTCAACAAAAGTGTTCTTACCAGAACCCGCAGGTCCATAAACCAAGAACATCAAGTCATACTTGCTCGAACCAGTCAACGAATAACCGGCTGCTCTCTGTAGCCAACCTTGGAATTCTTTATCTCCACTAGTTGCAAAGTTAAGGAACTGTTCCCATCTGGCGTTCCTGTGACCTGCGGTGTAAGCAACAGGAGCACGACGAGTGATGTACAAGTCCGGACGACCCTTGAGAAGTTCTCCGGTTTTGAGATTGATTACCCCGTTGGCAACACCCAAAAGGTTTTGGTCTTTATCCCAGCCTTCGACAGATACCTCAACACGAGGGTCTGACTTTGCGCTCTCAATCGCTCCATGAAGTCTGGCGTTGGAACGAGATTGATGAGCCCACTTAATCACATCGGTCTGCTGCGATTCGGGATAGCTACCTACGTCAGTCGAGATGATTGACCCCAACCTCTTGGCTAGTTCTTGAACTTCGAGGTCTTCACGGTCTGGCTTCCAGTAACCCTCTTTCCAAACGAACCAACCGAGACCTGTGGTGTATCGAATACCCGTACCAAAAACATCGACAAGACGACGACCGTTACCGGTGTCCGACAGCGAGCGTCGTCTTTCGTCCCCACCATCCTGAGAGCTCAGAGAATCCGGGTCTTTAGGGATATCCATGTTGGAAATGCTTGCTGCATCCGAAATGGAATCTCCATCTTCAATAGAAGCGAGAATGGCTTCTTTGCCATAACGCATTGCGCCTTCACCTTGCACTGGAGCGACAACTCCAGTCATAGCCTTAGGTTGCTCGTCGGGAGAGAGGCTTTTTGCTTGCTTCTGCATCCACTCGGCTGTCTCCGGAGAGATGATGCCAACCTTCGGGTTATCTGCAACAAAGTCGATAGCACGGTGAACGTGATGGAGAAGACCGTTGGTTCCCTCGATGTGAAGCGGTGGACGCACCTTCTCGGTGTTGAAACGAATCATCATCGTCTCAATCATCTGCCGAGCCATGGGGTCGGTCCCGTACTTGTTCGCCAAAGAGCAGGTGGCCTTGTAGATGTCTACGGCACGGGAGCCTTCATCAATGCCCTCTTCAAGAATCTTGTCAACATCTACTGTTGGCTCGTAGTCCAACCAATCCCAGTTGCCCTCATCAAGAGTGAAACTGGTCTTGCGAGCTCGCTTGCGAAGAACGGCGAGGAGTTCTTCGGGAGCCTCTGCCATTTCCATCTCCCATGGAGCGTGACCCTCAACCCACTCGTAGTCCACTCCGGAGAAGTGCTTGCTCGGGGCAATCAGCACATAACCGTTGTGCTTGATGTCAATACCCTTGAGCCCCATCTTCGTGAGGTTGCCAACCAGACCTTCTGAGTTGTCGCATCGGTAGAAGATGTGACGACCCCGCTGGGGCTGACCGTTGTCTCCGGTGTAGGTTCCGGTAATCGCTTCGATGGTTGGAGGGAGTGCTCCTTCGACCATCTCTTCAAACTTTTGGAAAGACTGAGGACCACCCGAACGGGGGTCAATGTCAATGACGAAGAACCCGGACTTGGAGCAGTGAACTCCTACGTTGTAGTTGGGGTCTGTCTCCCACCACTTTGTGATAGTTGAAAGGTCGCTAGTGGATTGAATGTTCCACTCGGACAGGGCGGGGTGCTTACCTACCTCTTTAGGCTCGCCGTGAGCTTTGTCACAGGTACACCTTCCCCCCACGATTCCGTAGCAGGGCAGGATGTTCCAGTCGATGCTCCCATAGAACGCTGCTGCTTTGGCTTGCCTCGTCGTTTCGTCGTTAGACACCTACACCTCGATTCCTCTAGAAAGAACAGTACCGCTAGTCCGTCTAGCCAGTCAAGGGTCTTACAGAACGGAGTAGAAGTCTTTCGACTATACACCTATCGACACCTTCCGTGTCGGACTCGCTAGAAGAAAAGTAATATAAACTAGTTCAGTATTCGCAGAGACAAGACCAGTCGAGTAGCTAGGAAGGTTTTATGTCTCTCATCACGCTCATGGCAGCCGCCGCCGATGAGACCGGTAATTGGTGGGAACCCGGTACGCCAAACTTTCTTGACGTTGGCGACGTTGCTGCCGTGATAGGTCTTGCTATCACCGTCGGAGGTCTCATCTTCGGAGTCACTAAGTGGTGGATGAAACTGATGCGAACCATGATGCGTGAAGAAATCGAAGTCGCAACTGAGCCAATCCATCCAAATTCAAATGGCGGACTTAGCCTTGCAGATGTTGCAAGAAGGACTGAAGCTCTTGATGAAGAGATGAAGTCGATGGGCAAGAAAGTAGACCGTCTCAGCAAGTCGGTAAATGAATCCAACACATTGCTGATTAGGTTCCTGAACGAGACTTCCGGGTCGGCGGAGTTCGACAAAGTGATGAAGCAAGACGAAGCAAAAAAAGCATCAAGCCCGAGGCGCTCCCGGTCCACAGATAAGTAATTTGTATCATACCTCCGGTTCCTGACCGTTTTCGGGCACTTTTTTCGACACGCCGTTCAGCGTTTATCTCTTGATATCCCCCTACGCCTAGCCCTCTGGTGCTAATGTTACTGGTGATGTAATCAATGGTCTTACATAGAGACTTTCGATTACGGTAGGACAAAAGGTGACTGGAGGAAATCTTGAGTCTCGCAGACAAATTAAAAAACGCACAACGAAGTGAAACTGGTCTCCCTTGCGGGGTAGCAAAGCTGCTCTCTGAGGTTGAGGGAGAAGATAAGGAAGCCCTAGAGCTGGTGTTTAAATCACGCTCTGTCTCGGGCACCATTTCCAATCGACAGATTCACGACATTCTTCTGGGTGAAGGACACGACATCTCGTATTCTTCGATTGCTCTTCACCGTAGGCAGCAGTGCCGTTGCTTTGTCGGGAAGAACAGCCAGATTCGACAAGAGTTGAGCGGGAAGGTTTGATATGTCGGAGCTCACAGACCGCTTAGCGGCTTTGGTATCACCGGGGCCAAGCGGCTCTGATATGAAAGCTCTTAATACTCCAGAGTCTTGGAAGCCTCGTCTTGAGGTTGACCCAGACGGTGGGTATCTCATCTCTACTCCTCGACCAGCCGGGGAAATGCCTGATGCGGAGCAACTTCTCCACGAGTTTGATTTAGACCCAATGATGTGGTCTGTCACATCACTTCGCAAGTCGAGATGGCAAAACCATGCTGGTGAATGGCTTGAAGCGTATCGAGCCAGCCTTGCTCCAGTTCAACCAGAGAACACCGAGCTGGATTTTGACTTGGAACAACTTATCCACGAAGTTTCGAAGTGGAGACCATCAAAAGGTCAGAAAAAGCAGACAGGAGAACTGGCTTATCTGTTTGTCCCTAGCGACCAGCAGATTGGAAAGAAGCAGGGAGATGATGGAACTGAGTCCACCATCTCCCGTTTGCTTTCTATGACCGACGAGGCAGTTCAAAGGCTCAAAGACCTCAGAAAAATTGGAAGAAGCATTGGCACGGTAGTCATTGCACTGCCCGGAGACCATGTAGAAGGTAATACTTCTCAGGGAGGCAAGCTTCAGAGCCCAGCGGCATCAGATTTGGGCCTTACGGAACAAACCCGGGTGGCTAGAAGGCTGTTGCTCGCTCAAATCAAGGCTTTTGCACCTCTCTGCGACCGTCTTGTTGTCCCCGTGGTCAACGGAAACCACGATGAAGTGACTAGGCAAGTCCATGCTGACCCATCAGATGGGTGGAATGTCGAGATTGCTTCTGCAGTTCAAGACGCCTGTGCAGAGAACGAAAATCTTTCACATGTTGAGTTCAGGTTCCCCGAAAAGTCACATCAAACCCTTGCTGTAGATGTTTGCGGAACCATGTTGGGGCTCTTTCACGGTCATCAGACTGGTTCAAACGTGATGAAGTATCTGCAAGAGCAATCAGCAGGTCAAACTGCCTTGGGGCTCTGCGATGTGTGGGTTTCTGGTCACTACCACAACTTCAAATGCATGGATATTGGAGAACGTCTATGGCTTCAAGCCCCCACAACAGATGTCGGGAGTGCTTGGTTTAGGGACCGTCATGGTCTTGAATCGCCTCCGGGCATCCTAACAATGGTGATAGGAGAGGGCTATAATCCAAGAAAGGATATTAGCGTTATTTCGGGCACTCGTTAGGCAGCAATTCCCGACTCGGGCTCCTAATAACAGCGTACAATATAAAAGGTCGAGAAGTCTGTTGCCTGTGCAGTCTTCTCTAGGATGCCTTTATAGCTTGGAGTGCCGCACATGAGTTTTTCTCCTGACGTAAACACTAGAAATGTTGTTGGTCAGTATCTTAAGAGCAGTGGCTCCCCCGCATCTGGAACCGTAACTTTTACCCCATCCAGCCGTATCGAAGATGCGAACGACGCAACAATTGTTGCGAGTCCGATTACGGCTACCCTCAATTCAAACGGCGAATTTACTGTTGAACTTCCCTGCACAGACGACCTAGACCTCAGTCCCCGAGGTTGGTATTGGAATGCCAAGATTCGGGTCAAAGGTCGTCGTGCCATTGAGTTCCGTTTTTACCTTCCTGAGGGTGACGGAACAAACGTTGACATTACAAAGCTTGACACAGTAGACCGAATCACCACCTCCCCCGCAGGCACCGATGTGCTGCGTGGTCCAGTTGGCCCTCAGGGTTCGACTGGTCCTCAGGGTGACGATGGTCCAACCGGTCCTACTGGTGCAACAGGACCATCGGGAGGCCCTACAGGCGCAACGGGCCCGACCGGTGCAGGTGGTGTAACAGGTCCCACTGGTGCGGCGGGTACCTCGGTCACCATTCTCGGTTCGCTTCCAGATGTTGGAAGCCTTCCGGGTAGCGGAAGCCCCGGCGACGGTTACCTCATTGATGGTGACCTATATGTCTGGGATGACGTAAACAGCGAGTGGGACAACGTAGGAACAATCGAAGGTCCTACAGGTCCCACGGGTGCCACTGGCGACACAGGACCTACGGGTGCTGCTGGTGCCGATGGCGCAACAGGACCTACAGGTGCAACAGGTCCTTCCGTAACAGGAGCCACTGGTCCAACAGGTGCGGCTGGAGCAGATGGAGCTGACGGAGCAGACGGCGCTACTGGACCCGCAGGTGCAACAGGTCCAACTGGCGCTTCCGGTGCTGATGGTGCGGACGGTGCTACAGGACCAACCGGAGCCACTGGTGCAACCGGAGCTCAGGGTGTTGCTGGCCCAACCGGTGCAACCGGAGCAGCAGGTGCCGACGGCTCTGACGGAGCGGTGGGTGCTACTGGGGCAACAGGAGCTACCGGTCCAACTGGAGCACAGGGTATCCAAGGCCCGACAGGTGCTGCAGGTCCAACAGGTGCGGTAGGTGCCACGGGTGCTACCGGTGCAGCCTCGACCGTTGCTGGTCCTACAGGTGCAACGGGTGCCACAGGTGCAACTGGTGCTGCTGGTACTGGCGTAACAATTCTGGGTTCTTATCCAGATGTCAGTTTCCTACCAAGCAGTGGTGACGCTGGCGATGCCTACATTGTTGACGGCGACCTGTATGTGTGGGACGCAATCAACATCACATGGGACAACGTTGGTCAGATTGAAGGACCGACTGGTCCGGTTGGTGCGACGGGTTCGACTGGTCCCACAGGTGCTGATGGAGCAACAGGTGCAACGGGTGCAACGGGACCCACAGGTGCAGCCGGTGCTGACTCAACCGTTGCAGGTCCAACAGGTGCCGCTGGTGACACAGGTCCAACTGGTCCCACAGGTGCAACTGGTGCCGCAGGTGCTGATAGCACGGTCACTGGTCCCACGGGTGCGGATGGTGCGACAGGACCTACCGGTGCTCAGGGAGAAGCAGGTCCCACGGGTGCAACTGGAGAAGCAGGTCCTACAGGGGCAGTTGGAGCAACTGGAGCTCAAGGGCAAGCAGGGCCCACTGGTGCTACCGGTGCCACCGGTCCGCAAGGAACCTTCGGTGGCGCAAGCTTTGACTACACATTCAGCAACTCGGTAACCGACTCTGACCCCGGTTCGGGCAAGCTGCGGTTTAACAATGCAAACCTCGCTTCTGCGACGTTCATGTTTATTGATGACGAGGCCGATGGTGCCATCGACATCCAACAGTTCCTTCGGACGATTGACGACTCAACAAGTCCGCTGAAGGGGCACGTTCGTGTTAGCAACAAGACTAACTCCAACGACTTTGCGATTTTTGCGATTACCGGCAACATCACCGAAGCGACGGGCTACTTCAAGGTTCCCGTTTCTTACGTCAGTGGTTTAGCTACAGAATTCTCTGACCTCGAAGACATCATCACGACGTTTGCTCGTACTGGTGATGTTGGTCCTCAAGGTGTTAAGGGTGACCAAGGTGACGTTGGACCTACTGGTCCCACTGGTGCCACTGGTCCATCAGTAACTGGTCCCACGGGTGCGGCTTCCACCGTTCCCGGCCCCACGGGTCCGACAGGTGCAACAGGCGCAGGCGATACAGGTCCCACCGGACCTACGGGTGAGACCGGACCCACCGGGGCCGTTGGTGCTACAGGTGCGACTGGCCCTACCGGTGCGGACAGCACAGTTGAAGGTCCGACTGGACCTACAGGTGCGACAGGCCCCACAGGTAACCTCGGTAACACCGGTCCTACTGGTGCGCAAGGTGAGGTTGGCCCAACAGGTGCAACAGGAGATACTGGAGCAACCGGACCTACAGGACCGATTGGCCTAACTGGACCGACTGGTGCAACAGGAGATACGGGGGCAACAGGTCCTACCGGTTCTCAGGGTGAACAAGGTGTTACCGGTCCTACAGGTCCTATTGGAGCGCAAGGTCCCACTGGAGCGGAAGGGGTAACTGGCCCAACCGGTGCAACGGGTGCTACAGGTGCTCAAGGTGAGCAGGGAACTGGCGTCACCATTCTTGGAAGCTTTGCGACCGTTGGAGAACTTCCTTCCTCTGGCAACAGCCCCGGTGATGGTTACCTAGTCGGCGGTGACCTCTACGTTTGGGATGACGAAAACTCCCAATGGGTCAACGTCGGAAACATTCAGGGACCGACAGGTGCTACCGGTGCTACCGGTGGAATAGGCCCCACAGGCTCGACTGGTGCAACTGGTGACCTTGGTGCATTTGCTGTTGTTGAGGCAACACCACCATCTAACCCCGACGAGGGCGATGCGTGGTTCAACAGCAGTGATTCAAAAATGTACATCTACTATGACGGTTTTTGGATTGAAACCGGCGCTGCTCCAATTGGTCCAACTGGTCCCACTGGTGCCACAGGTGCGGATAGCACAGTCACGGGACCAACCGGTGCGACCGGTGCGACAGGTCCAACGGGTTATCGAGGAATTACAGGACCAACAGGTCCAACAGGACCAAGCGGACCCACTGGTGCTGATTCAGATGTAACTGGACCAACAGGCCCTCTTGGACCTACTGGTGCGACTGGTCCTACTGGTGCTCCTTCTAATGTCACAGGACCCACGGGTCCGACTGGACCTACAGGACCCACTGGTGCTGATTCAGATGTAACTGGACCAACAGGCCCTGCCGGTGAGTTTGTTCCTGCTTTTGCAACTCCCCCCGCAAACCCAGAGCCCGGTCAGGTTTGGTTTGACACCGAGAACGGTGCAGTCTTCGTTTACTACGATGACTACTGGGTAGAAGTTGGAACAACGGAGTTTGGTGGTGCAACAGGTCCTACTGGCGCTATTGGACCGACAGGGCCAACAGGTCCAACAGGTGCACAAGGTGACCAAGGTGTAACAGGCCCGACTGGCTCAACCGGTGCTACTGGTCCAATCGTTACTGGACCTACTGGACCGCAAGGTTTTGGCTCCACTGCTAAAGGTTTCTATCAAACATATGCAGACTTTGCTGCCGGTGCGGGCGCTTCTTCTGCAGATGTTGGAGACTTCTACGTCATCTATGACGACGACACTATTTATATCTACACCGAGAATGACTCGTGGATTGAAGCCGGTGCCCTGATTGGTCCTTCCGGTCCAACAGGTCCTCTTGGTCCGACTGGTCCTACTGGTGCAGATTCGACAGTACCGGGACCAACGGGACCAACTGGTCCCCAAGGTACCGCTATTCGACTTCTCGGTAGCGTCAACGTAGTCGGAGATTTGCCAGCATCAAACAACGAGATTAACGATGCTTACATTGTTCAAGATGATGGCGACCTCTACGTTTGGGGTGGCTCTTCTTGGTCAAGTGTTGGTCAAATTGTTGGCCCCACGGGACCGACTGGTCCATCTGTAACGGGACCAACAGGACCGACCGGTGCTGCTTCTCAGGTTCAGGGTCCAACAGGGCCGACCGGAAGTATTGGACCGACAGGTCCTAAGGGTGGTGTCACCTATGTTCTTGACTCGACAATTCAGCAGGACGCTTACAACGTAAGTGGCTACGCCGGAAACAACCCCGAACTTATTGCAGTTCGTGGTGAGCGTATCTACTTTGATGCAAGCTCTGTAGAAGTGACAAACTCTGTTGCTCTTCGTTTGACATCAGGTAACACAGCGACCGTACCGGGTACGACCAACAACTCAACAACTTTGGGTCGTAACCTCACAAGTGCTGACCCAGTAATTGTTTACGACGTTCCGTTGAATGCTCCTGAGCAGATTATCTATCAGGACGTTACAGAGCTAAGTAACTTTGGTGTCATCAATATTGTTGACAAAGTTGGTCCTACTGGCCCAACTGGCGCAACTGGACCGACAGGTTCCCCGGAATACGATTCATACACACCAACACTTAGCGCAACTTCGCTTGTTGGTGGAGAAGCAAATGGAACAAGAACCCGTGCTGGACAAGACGTTTCCTTTGCCATCCAGATTGACCTTTCGTCAGTAACTGTTATGGGCACAGACTCTTGGTCTGTAACTCTTCCATTCCTTCCAGATTCCGGGTTTAGGCAGACTTTCAACGGAGTTATTGACGTTGATGGAACCGGCGCATCTCTCTATGAGATTGTGGGTGTTACAGATGAGGGTAGTGCTGTTGTCAATCTCTTCTACCCCGGAACAAATGGAATTCTTGCCGAGATAACAGATGTATTGCCTGCAACACTGTCTACATCCACAAGAATTTATGTGACCGGTTCTTACGTCTCGCAGGAAGTTGTGTAGGTGAAAAATGGCAGCGATTGATTTCCCAGAAAGCCCACAGGTAGGAGATACCTATACAAACGGTATTAACGTTTATCAGTGGGACGGAACAGCATGGCGTCTGGTTCGCACTAGCGCTGTTGGACCCACCGGTCCAGCAGGTCCAGCAGGTGCTGATTCAAATGTCACTGGGCCTACAGGACCTACCGGCCCCTCTGTAACAGGACCTACTGGACCTGCTTCAACAGAGGTCGGACCAACCGGTCCTACAGGGCCTACTGGAACGTTTGCTATCTCTGCTTGGACTACGTACACACCTCAGTGGACTGCTGCTACAACTAACCCAACAGTTGGAGATGCCAGTGTTACCGCTCGATACGTTGCAATTGGTGCAACTGTTATCGGGGAAATTCGAATTACTGGTGGAAGCTCTGTTAACGGGTTTAACAGAGGTTCTGGTGCTTACAGTTTTTCGCTACCGACTGACGCTGTTGCTGCTACATATCAGCCAGTTGGTCAAGTGGTCATGCGTAACGAAGGACCGGGAAATCAGTTCTTCGGGACAGCGATTTTTACTAGCGTAACTAATGGAATTGCCAACACAATTCAGTGTTACATGCATAGCCAGACGGCAACAATTGACGAAGGTGTTGCAGCCACCGAGTCAACTCCGTTCCTTTTCGATGTGAACGACAAGATTCTGATTCAGTTCATCTACGAAGCAGATTTGACGTAAGGGTAGATAATGGCAGCGATTGACTTTCCCGATAGTCCAAATGTAAACGACACGTTTACAGTTGGTCCGCAGACTTGGATTTGGACAGGCACTGCGTGGGACTTGACTGTATCGCCAGTGATTGGACCTACTGGTCCCACCGGTCCGCAGGGTGCTGCTTCAAACGTAACTGGGCCCACTGGTCCGACAGGTGCTTTCACCATTTCGGAAGACACTCCTCCATCTAATCCAGATGAAGGAGATGCTTGGTTCAATTCCTCTACCGGTCAAATCTACGTTTATTACGACAGCTACTGGGTTGAGTCTGCTTCTAGCAATGTTGGCCCTGCTGGAGCAACTGGCCCGACTGGAGCAACTGGTCCACAGAACATCACCCCGGGACCTACAGGTTCAACTGGACCAACAGGTGCAACTGGTTCTCAAGGAAACACCGGACCTACTGGTCCCCAAGGTCTTTACGTAGAAGGACCTACTGGACCTCAAGGTCCAACAGGACGACAGGGCCCGACCGGTGCTCAGGGAGAGCGTGGCGTTGAGGGACCAATTGGTCCTATCGGACCTACAGGTCCACTAGGCCCGACCGGAGCAGACGGCCTTCTTGGTGCTACTGGTTCCCCGGGGCCTACTGGTCCGACTGGCCCTCGTGGATTCCAAGGTGCAACAGGTGCTCAAGGACCGACTGGTGCAACAGGTGCATCAGTTACCGGAGCAACCGGCTCTACCGGACCGACAGGTCCTTCCGGAGGTCCGACAGGTGCTACGGGACCCACTGGACCTACCGGAGCAACGGGTGCACAAGGTGAACTTGGTCTTCGAGGTGCAACAGGTCCTGCAGGCGCAACGGGAGCTGCTTCAACTGTGCCGGGGCCAACAGGGCCGACTGGTGCATCCGTCACTGGACCCACAGGGCCGACAGGTGCCATTGGAATCACCGGACCTACAGGACCTTCGGTAACTGGTGCAACAGGCCCAACTGGCGCTGAGGGTCTCGGTTATGGAGGCATTACCTCTACAACGAACATCATTATTGGTGCCGGTAATAAAACATTTACAGTCAACGACCCGGGTGCCTTTGTTATCGGTGGTCGTATTCGATTTGCCGCTCTTTCCCAGCCGCAGGATTACATGGAAGGTGTTATTACTGGTGTTGCTGGCCTCAGCATCACATTTGTTTCTGATATCTACAACGGAACTGGTAACACTTACAACTCTTGGTTGGCAAGCATTGGTAGTGGCCCTACAGGACCAGCTGGCGCTACAGGACCCGTTGGACCATCAATCAACATTAAGGGAACAGTTGCCAACTTTGCGTCACTTCCCTCTTCAGGCAACGTTATTAACGATGGTTGGATTACCGAAGACACAGGAAGTCTCTATGTGTGGTCTGACCAGTCAACGTGGGTTGATGCTGGACAAATTGTTGGAGCAACGGGGCCGACAGGAGCAACTGGTCCATCAATCACAGGACCAACCGGACCAACTGGCGCAGCTTCTACAGAAGTTGGGCCCACCGGTCCGACCGGCCCATCCGTCACTGGTGCAACAGGCCCAGCCGGTCCTACTGGTCCCGCTTATTACGAGCTCGTTGGTAATCAGTATCTAGAAAACACGGTTCTTGACGAAGAAGATGGAGCCAGCATCGTCAAGATAAACAGCTCCGTGTCCACGACAGTGACTGTTCCAGCAGACGGGGCAAACGGTTACACGTTCCCGACAGGAACTCAAATTGTTATTACCCAGCTTGGTGTCGGTCAGGTAACTATTCAAGGAGACACCGGAGTTGTTGTGTTGAGTGAGGGCTCTCGCTACACAACTAAAGCTCGCTATGCAGTTGCGTCCCTCATCAAACTATCCAGCAACTCTTGGCTACTGAGCGGAAACTTGTCGGCGTAATCATGCTTATTTCAACCCATGCGATGCACGCAACCCTCCCCGTGCCCTTTGTGGCAGCGGGGTGGACTTTGGTTGCCGATTCGACTTTTGGGACGACGACTATCAATACAATTACATCCAACAGTTTTGGTCAATACATTGTTGCCGGAAACTCAGGCAAAGTAGCCACTTCCACTGACAGTGGGTTTAGTTGGGTTGCTCGAACATCGAACTTCAGTACGAGCAATATTTACTCTTCTGCGTACTACGACGGTCTTTACATGATTGGCGGAAGTTCTGGAAAAATTGCTACATCAACTGATGGAATTACGTGGACTTTAAGAGCTTCTGGTTTCGGAGCTAGCGCTGTTTTAGGAATAACTTATGCACCATCTGCTTCGCTTTGGATTGCTGTTGGAGGCTCCGGAAAACTAGCAACCTCGATTGATGGCATTGAGTGGGTACTGAGAACTTCTTCTTTTGGAACTTCTTTTATAAATGAGGTCTACGCAACCGAAACTTTGATTATCGCTGTTGGGTACGACGGAAAACTTGCTACGTCAACAAACGGTCTTGATTGGACGCAAAGAACTTCTTCGTTTGTTTATGACACCATCAACGATGTTGTAGCCAACGAAAGCAGGACTCAGTTTGTTGCTGTTGGTGACTCCGGAAAGATTGCTACATCATCTAACGGAACCTCGTGGACTCAGGTGTACCCACCTCCTTCTTTTGGTGCTTTTAGGATTACTTCCGTAGATGCAAACTCAGAGAGCTATGTTGCTGGCGGTACAGCCGGGAAGCTAGCAACTTCTCTTAGCGGAGTTGGGTGGACCCAGCGGCCTTCAAATTTCGGTCTCGACAACATCAATGCTGTCTTGCTGCAAGACAGTATCGGTATTGCTGTCGGGGGCTCCGGAAAGATTGCGTATTCGGTATAGGAGATATAAAGATGTTTAAATATGTAATCATTCCAGATGGCCCACTTGTACAGATTATGTACGGTGACAACGTTATTGACGAGTGCGGTCCTTGGGAAAGTCTTGAAGCAGCAATCAATTGGGCAGAGGCTTATGTTGCGAGAAAAAATGCAGGAATCCCAGAACCAGTTATTCCATAAAAAGTACAATAATTATTTAGAGGATAGAAAGGAGGAGTACAGTGGCAGCAATTGATTTCCCAACCCCCACAGTTGTAGGTGAAGAGTTCACCGCTGGAAACAGCACTTGGGTGTGGACAGGCACTGTTTGGGAGCTAAAGCGCACTGCTCCCACTGGTCCTCAGGGTCCACAAGGTATTCAAGGACCAACAGGTGCAACTGGTGCTAAGGGTGACACAGGTCCTCAAGGTATTCAAGGTGCTACAGGACCCGTTTCTGACGTTGCTGGTCCGCAGGGACCCACAGGTCCAACTGGTGTTCAAGGACCCACTGGACCTCAAGGTAATCAAGGTGACATTGGTCCTCAAGGTGTAACAGGTCCCACAGGTGCTGATTCAAACGTAACTGGTCCTCAAGGTCCCACTGGGCCTCGTGGGCAAACTGGTCCTACCGGTTCGACTGGTCCTCAGTCTGAAGTTCCCGGTCCTACTGGACCTACTGGTCCTGTCGGTAAGTTTATTGCCAGTCCCCAGCAGCCTGATATTGGTCTGGCAACAGACGGTGACACTTGGTTTGACACAAGTACTGCTATTACTTATGTCTATTACAACGGAGTTTTCGTTCGCACTCAGGGTGGACAGACTGGACCGACTGGTCCAAGAGGTCTTCAGAGTACATACGCCGTATCAACAGCGTGGTGGCTAGGCGTATAATGAATTTTTCCAATAAATTCGCAAAATCGCACAGCGAGTGCGGTGCTATTCTACATGTAGGGCTGTTTTGGCGTGAAAGAGGTAATGAATAATGCCGGGTTTTCTTGGTGGTAGTAGCGGGGGCACTGGTGGTGGCACTGGTGGCGAAATCTCGTTCCCGAAAGAGTTTGTTGACCCGGTAACTAAACTCCGTGTCTCCACGCCAGCCAACCTCATTGACACCGACTTTGAGTATGGTCTTCAGCCCACTAAATGGGAGACTCTAGAGCTAATCAACAACACCCCTTCGTTCTTCTCGAAGTCGGGTGACACGACGATTCCCAATATCTCGTCAATTAATACAATTCAAGGTTCCCGAGAAGTGACCGTTACAACAAGCCTTGACCACGGTCTTTCTGTTGGTATTCCTATCAACGTAAATGGAACAAAGTCACTAACAGCCGACGGTGCCTACATCATCAACTCGGTTCCTACAGCCAGAACCTTTACTTATCTAGCCAAAGAGAATCAGTTCTTTACAGCAGCTATTGAGGATTTGTATACCTCAATTGTGACTGGTGAGTTCTTCCAAGGCTCGCAGATTCGTATTGCTGATTCGCATGGTCTTGTAACTGATGCAGGTACCCCCTCTACTCTGACTGTTACAACAGAAAGCCCTCACGGGTTTGGGGTAAACACACCTTTCTATTTTTTGAACCTAAACTCTACGATTTCTCAAGAGTTTGATTCAACGAATACGGCGTCTAGCACTTTCGATTCGAGTAATAACGCAACTGCTCGTATTTTTGACGCTTCAAACACCGTAGACTCTCAAAACTACGATTTTTCCAACAGAACGGCTAGTTTGCCAGCCGATGTGGCTGGGAGCCCGATTGCTGGTGTGAGCCTCGAAAACAACACAATTACCGTCGGACATACGACTGAAAATTTTGATGGTCGGACTATTGGAACACCTCTTTACTACGATGTAACAGCTTCTAGCGGGTACTTCGCAAACAAACCTCGTGGTGTTGTCTTCCTTAAGGGAGTAGATGCTCTCGGTGCTTCTCTCTCGACTTTCACGGTCAGCGAGGTCCCTAACGGTGATGTAATTGATATTACGTCAGCAATGACTGGAACATTCCAGATTGCAGATTTAGTTGCAGAGTTCTCTGGTAATAACCAAGATTTTGATACTCAAATTTCCGTAGAACTATCTCGGGGTACCGCTTTCGAGTTTGATGCAGACAATTCTGAGGGTGCCACATTCACAATTAACAGCATTAGTGGTCTAGGCAACATTGCTTTGAGCGGTGACAGCAACTGGCCTGCTGGACAGATGGTTTTCTACAGCACAGATGGTGCTGCTGCCACTGGCCTAACAAACAACACCACTTATTGGGTGACAGCCACAAACCCATCTGCCAGTGTTATCAACATTACAGACACACCAGACGGGGCAACGCTTACTGCAATCTCTGGAGGAACAGGGACGCAGACCCTAACCGCCGTATCAGTTTCTCTTGATAAAGACATTCTCGCTGTACCGGGACATGACTTTGAAGAAGCAGACATGGTTTTGTATTCGTATCCGGCTGGGGGAGCCTTTACAACATCAGAGACACCTCAAGATTATTACTACGTTCAGGATGTCTACCCAGACGGAACTCACATTCGTCTAACAACCACTAAAGGCTTTGTTCTCGATGGAAGCACTGAAGCCCGTGCTGCTTCGAGTGGTCAACAGATTCTGAACGACAACCCGGCTGCAACTAGTGGCACTTACTGGATTAAGCCCCCCGGTGGAACAGTTGCATACCCGACTTATGTTGATATGGACCTTGAAGGTGGTGGTTGGACGCAAATTATGAAGCTGTCCTACAACACTCTTTTGAGTCCATATATTGGTCGTCCCGGTGGAGCAACCCACTCCGGTGCTGCCTACACCTATGGCTCAACTTGGGATGGGTGGGCATGGAATCAAGATTCGGACTTTGACACTCTATTTAGTGATAGTTCAAATGCTGATTTCAGTAATGTTGACTCCTTCTCTAAATTGTTCTATCAACTTCCTTTCAACGATGTAATGGTTGTGTCGATTAATGACACAACTAAGCGTCTTGGGTGGAGGCACAACGCTCAGATTGCAAACATGCGTTCTGTGACAGGTGGAACTGACCTAACAACTTACGGAGACCAGTGGCTGTTCCCCTCGGTATCTCAATTGGAGTACTCGTGGACCCGTCAGTTGGAGCTTTTCCCCGGGGCAAGAAATTATCAAGCCCAAACCCCAACAGTTTATGGATTCAAAATTTTGTCTGACCGAGCCAACAACTATGGGTCAATCAACAGCTACATGACCGGTGGGTTTGACACTATTACATCAAACAACGTCACTGGTCACGGTGCTGCAATGATTGGTATGGGTGGTACGAGCAACACTTCTGGGCGCTTTGGTGGTGGAATTGGGTTTAACTACACCTCCAACTATTCATTCCGTGTTGGTGGTCACTTTTGGAACAACGGCTTCAATACAAACGTCACTAACTACCGACTTTTCACTGGTTTGGCAGTGTTCGTCAGGTAACTCTCGCTGTATAATAAGAGAAGGTCTAGAAAGAGGAGCTGCTAGCAAATGGCACTGCTGAACATCACTGCTGTGGGTGGGGCGGGAACGCACACTCTCCAGAAGACAAATGTCAATCTGGATGAAGATTTTGTGTACTTCCCCGGGCGTGACGACGCTACCACTCTCTCCTCAGATGTCACCGATGACAGCGCTTGGGTTTTCCGTGAGGGCACAGGAGACCTTGTTGGCATTGACACTGACACTGTTTACTTTTTAAATTCCGACGATTTCAGTGTTGGTTTCTCTTCCACTCAAGGAGGAGCCAATATTGACATCACAAACTTTGCTGCAGGAACAGTAACCTTCAACTTCCCGAATGTTTACAATCAGCAGTTCAACCTGTCTCAGGTCAAGTACGCAGACCAGCAAGCTGTCAAATATGTTACAGACGCAGAGCCAATTACTGGTCTGACATCAGGAAATGTTTACTACGTCAAAAACCTTCTCACGGGTCTAGGCGGCTCTTCTACCTATAATTTCACGACACACACATTTACAACTGGTGGCTCCACTGGTCGTTACGGACCAACAATTTCACAACTTCGTACAGAGTATGAAAATGAAGGAGCCAGCTGGGCCTCTCAGTACCTTTCTCAGGGGGACTTTCAGGGGTATCAAGACTGGGAAGTTCCAGTTGATGGTATCTATGAGTTCACTGTAAAAGGTGCTTCTGGTCGAGTTGGTCGAGCAAACGCTGGTCTTGGGGCCACAGTCAAGGGACGAGTTCGTCTAAACCGTGGCGAAACTATTACTGTTGTTGTTGGTCAAGTCGGTGATTTGCCACCAAACAACACTACATGGCCTGCTTCTTCTGGTGGAACGTTCGTAGTTCGTAAAGATGGAAATATCCCCCTGTTTGTCGCTGGTGGCGGCTCTTCCTCCTCTAACACCACTTCAGCTCGTGGCACGGGTCGAGGAAATGGTGAGACGACTAACCAAGGTGGTCGTTCCCAGAACTACAACTCTGGATTTGGAACCGAAGGTAGAGGTGGTTCTGGTCGGTCCGCTGGTGGAGCTGGTGGTGGTTTTTACACAAGTGGTGGAAACTCCGAACGAGGCGGCGGTGGTCAGAACTTTTTCAATGGTCTAGCTGGAGGGTATAGCGCTGGCTCATCTTCTGCTGAAGGTGGCTTCGGTGGTGGCGCAGGCTCTGACGGTCAGAGCTGGGGTGGCCCCGGTGGTGCTGGTGGATACTCCGGTGGAGCAACCAACAACCGCTCTGGCTCTCGTTGGTGTGGTGGCGGTGGTTCGTGGATTATTGCGACTGCTACTGACGTTGCAACCTCGGAAGGAACATACAACGGTTCTTCTCAACTCTTGGGTCGAGACATCGGAACAGTTGCTTGGAACGGTTCTGACGAACCGGGTTCCGTTGAAGTAACTCTCGTTGAATCCACTGTTTTTGGATTTGTTCTGCATGAAACTCCAGAAGATGCAGCCGCTGACCTAAATGCCATCGAGGTTGAGCCTGCCGGAAGTTCATATCACGCTTTTATCCCAATCACTATTGATGTAGACAGCAATCAGATTCATTTGACTGAGCCTCACGGGCTTTTTGCTGGAAAAGCTGTTAACTACTTCCACACTGGAACTCCTGTCTCAACTCTCAACGAGACCTCTGTTTACTACATCGACGTTGTAGATGACTACTCATTCCGTCTCAGCACAACACCGGACCCCGACTACACGACTGTCAATCTGACTGCTGCTTCTTCAGCAACATCAGAAGGATTTAACGATGTCATCGTTAACCTTGACACAAATAGCTTTACTATTCCTAATCATGGGTTCTTGGCTAACCAGCCTGTTCGCTATCGAACAAACGAGCAGGACCCAATTGTTCCTCTGCAGGACAATGCCACTTACTACGTCAAGGAAGTAATTGACGCTAACCGATTCACTCTTAGCCAGTCCCTTGATGGACCAGTTCTTGACTTGACTGCCCTTGGTGAAGGTCGTAACCACAGCTTCATCTTCACTGTTGTAAACGAATTTGAAGACAGCATCTATCTCCCAAGTCATGGATATGTCACTGGTCAAACGGTTCAGTACGCCAAATCTCGTGACTATGAGGTTAAGCGTCTTTACTCTGGCGGTGTTTACAAGTATGTAGACATCGACACAGACGGCGGCTTTGACGGAAACCAATTCTTGCTGTTTGACAATGTTCAGCGTCCTTCGGAGCGTGCTGCATACCCGACTCTTGGAATCACAAGCTTCCGCTCATCTGGAAATACTCGTTACATCACGACAAACGCTAACCACGGTCTTTCGACCAATATGTTTGTTGATATTCAAGGTCTTCCCGCAACAAGTGTTGCTATTAACCGTCGTTGGAATGGTTTCTGGCGTGTGACTGGTGTTCAGTCTGCAAACGAATTCTCGTTCACAGCAGAGGAAAACTTTACTCAAAACGCAACCGACGCCCCTGAAGGAGCAACGTCTAGGCGTGACCTTGACTATGAGTACTTCCTTGGCGAGCGTCGAGTCAAGATTCGTGGCATCCAGTCTTCTGGACGTAACCGCTACATCTACTGCGACCGGCCTCACTACCATGATGCTGGTTACCTCATCAAGATTGAGGGGATTCCAGACGAGAACTATGGTGGCTACTTCAACGGCGAATGGTTCATGGACGATGCCACATGGAACCCCAACTCTCTTGGAGATATTCGAGACGAGTACGGTTTTTGGTTCAATGATGCGTCGGCTCCCATCGGTGAAGACGAGAACATCACGTTCCCGTACTTCCAGTTGCCAGACGATGTGTACGCAACCGTTCAAGGCTTCGCTCGCATTGACAACATTGAGACTGGAATCAACGGCTCTCGGACACGTTTGCGTTACCGCAATAACTATGCTGACCGGACTCAGGCAGAAGAGCTAGATGTTTCCGGTTACGTCTCTAAGCGTGGTGGCTATGTAGAAAGCCGTCGTCTTGACCGTAGAACTCGTGTCTATTTCAACCTTGATTACAACCACGACCGTCTAGTTGGCGACCGCATCACGGTCAACAGCATGGAAAACCGCTTCCGTGATGTGTTCAATCGTCAGTTCTTCGTAAGTCAGGTTATTGACGCAGATGAACTTTACGCTCAACTAGATGAGCCAGTCACCAAGGGAATCGAGAGCATTCGATTTGGTGATGACCTTCTTGGTTACACCAATCAGTGGAATGATATTTTTATCAACTTCTCTGAACCCCACGGATGGAGCGATGGCGGTGACGCATGGTTCCAGATGAAGGACTTCTCAGACCAGTCAGACAAGCTTTGGTCTGCTGAGTGCAACATTGTTAACCGCCGAAGTGAGGGTACTCGTCGCTACATCACGACAGACAACCCCCACCGCCTCAGCACTAACTATCGTGTTCGAGTATTTAACTTCGAAGACGGTCAAGACAACGAAGATGAGTTCAATGGGGATTGGATTGTTGCTGGAACTAGCAACGCCAACGAGTTCTACTATGATGTGGACACCGGGACAAGTCTGACCACCACAAACGAAGCAGCTGGCGTTGTTTCTGGTCGTATCCGTCGTGCGTACTTCCTTGACGACGTTTTCAACACTGGAATTACTTGGCGTCGTCGCTCGGGCAACACAGTGCGGATGTACTTAGACACAGACCACCGCATGAAGCCCGGTGAGTGGATTCGAATTTCCAACATCACAGGAAATCAGCCAGAAGAGTTTAACGGTGAGTGGCAGATTACCGCTACCCCCAGCAACCGTGAAATCGAGTGGGTAACTCCTAACACAGGAACTATTGCCCAGCAGAACGTTGATGGAACCGTCTGGGCCAGTCGTCAGATTCGTGCTTTCGATGAGCCTCGATATGACTTTACAATTTCTGGTCGAGACATGCTTTCGCACAACATCATTCAGATTCAGACTCAGTACGAGCATGGGTTTGATGCTGGTATGCGTGTGAACATTTCTGGCATGACAGGGAATAACACATCGGTCTTTAACGGAACATACGATGTAATTGCTGCTGTCGATGACAACACTTTCACTTTGACTAGGCCGACTCAAGGGAACGTCACTCAGTTCTCAGTAACAAATAGAAGCCGAACAGGTTCAACGTGCGATGTGACGCTAAACACGACTCACAACTTCCAAGTTGGCGACACCGTGGTCATCTCAAACATGACCGGAACAAACATCGAATCCTTTAATGGAACCCACACAATCACCAGTGTTCCAGCAAGCAACAGGATTCAGTTTGCTGACCCACTGGGTGGCGACGGAACTATTGGTGCTTCTTCGGTAACCGGAACCTGCCAACTTGAAAGAGTTCCTTTTGCCGCTTCTTCTGGAACAATTCGTCTGTACAGCTACAACAGTCTTGGTCAAGGCATTACTGGATTTGCAGACCTAGTTGAGACATCAACTGATGGCTACAACGGCATTATGGTCACTGACACCGCAATTCCGGGTCTTAACAACCGTGACACGTACTACGTCCAAAAGGTTGACGACAACACAATTCGTTTGTCTGAAGACCCAAGTTTTGTCAACATCGCTGACATTCAGGGTGTTGGTGTTGGCAACCACTCTATTATCAACAAGTCAGTTGATTACGAGAATGACACAATCACCATTCCAAACCACGGATTCTCGCTAGCCGAGCTTGTTGAGTACGACACTGGTGGTGGGGTTGCTATTGGTGGTCTAACTACTGCAACTCCGTACTACGTTATTCCAGTTGATGGAAACACTTTGAAGTTGGCTACATCTGTATCCAATGCAAACAACGGTGTTGCTATTGATTTGACCACCGCAACTACTCCAACAGGAAATCACACTCTGAAGTCTTTGATTAGGACTCCAGACGGCACTTACACCATCAGTGATGTCCCCACTCCGACCACTTTTGAGGTAACTGCTAACGGTTCAGTTCCTGAAATTGTAAAGAGTTTTGACCCACAATTTACGGTTGACTTGGAACAGAATGTCATCAAGATTCCTTCTCACGGATTCTTGACTGGAACCAAGATTACATACAGCCCCAACGGAGGCACTGCTCTTGGT